>JACCDM010258900.1_pt1 | contig 74846 bp, 71 predicted proteins | sample 7445851 | NCBI WGS metagenome assembly JACCDM01 (sample SAMN15323438, study PRJNA562643) | freshwater metagenome | isolation source: river surface water | place: USA:Blue River Watershed | collected 2017-08-16
CGCCCAAGGATCCGCCCAAGGATCCGCCCAAGGATCCGCCCAAGGACCCGCCCAAGGACCCGCCCAAGGACCCGCCTAAGGACCCGCCTGCGGACCCGCCCAAGCCACCGCCAGTCCCAGATCCCCCTGGGCCCACCGAACCGCCTGCGCCTCACCCCTGCAAGCTGTGCGGGTGGGGATGGCCGATCGTCTTGTTCTTGCTGCTGTGGCTCTCGTGCAAATTCTCCTGGGCGCTGCTGGGCGTGCTGCCCTTCTTCCTGCGCTGCGCGCTGGCGCAGGTGGGCCTGCCGCCGCGCGCGCCCTGGAAGCAATGGGCTTTCAGCGGCACGGTCCTGGCGCTGGCGGTCATTCCCTTCCTGTTGCTGCTGTCCGATGCCGTCACCAACTGCGCGGAGGTTCGGCCCTTGTGGCTGTGGCTGATCGCACTGGCTGTGGTGCTCTCGGCCCGACTGGTGCATTGCTGGGTGCCCTTGGTGGTGGCGCTCGTTTGGGCCGTCGCCGCCCTGATTTCCTGCCCCGAGGACCCGGCCACCTGCAGCTTGTCCAACACGCCGGACATGAGCCAGTATGTGAATGAACGCGTGGAGCAATCGCGCCAGCGCATGAACGAGGTGTTCCGACCGGACCGCGACGCCGAAGACATCGCAGGCCAGGATAACGATACGAACCGACCGCCCACGCTCTCGGTCGACCAGGCGGTCAGGACACCTGACAAGGTGTTCCGCTGTGTCGATGAAACGGGCAAGCGCCGGCGTAACCATCAGATCTATATGGGCGAAGGCGCGCTGTTTGAGCTCAATCAAGCCAGTCTCAACGAGGTAGAAGCCCGACCCCAACTTGTCAAGCTCGGCGAATTAATCCGCAGGCACCCAGACGCGAACATCACCATCGTGGGGCATGCCGACAAGGCGCCCCACAAGGATGGCCCGCGCGGTAACTTGATCATCAGCGAGCAGCGGGCCAGTGCAGTGGCCGACTGGCTGGTAGACAACGGCTACGCCAAGGCCGAAAAAATCTCGGCGATGGGCGTGGGCGACCGCTATCCAATGGTTGAAGTGCAAGAGGAAGCGCAAGGCGAGCGCCGTAATCGCCGCGTCGAGGTCCGTGTGCAATGCCCCATGGAGAGCCGATGAACCTCACCAACCTCAAAGCCATCGCGCATGAGACGATCACCCACGCCTTCTCTCGGCCACGGGTCCTGGCCTGCACATCGCTCTCCGAGGTGCTGCCCCTGGACCTGATGTTGTTGCGGGTGCAGGTGACGGGATGGGGCTGGCTGGAGATCCAGGGGCCTCAGGGATTCACTCTGCGGGACTTCTTCCGTAGCCCGGCCACCCTCGAGGTGACCGTACCGGTGCGCACCTCGCTCACCCTCAAGGTACGCAACGCCTGGGGCAGCCGCAGCTATCCGATCGACACCCACACCCCACGGAACGAGGTTTGGCGCCCGCCGGAGGGCGCCTTCGGCGTGCGCTTGCCCGAAGATCTCCAACCGGTCTACGACCGGTTCGGTACCCCCGTGGAGACGCAGCTGCCGCGAGTGGCCTTGCCCTCCATGCTGACACCGCCAACGCTGGTCACCCTCGTACCAGGGTTCAAGCTGCGCGCATCGCCGAGCGAACTCACTACGCCCGAAATTGTCGTGCGCACCCTGCCGGCGATCGTCCTGCCCGAGAGGGCACCGGCGCAGCCCGCCCTGCCTGCGTGGAATCCGCAACTGCCCATGGCCACCCTGGAGTCCAGGATGGCGCAAGTCCACATCGAGCCCTGAATCCGCCTTCGTCCCACCCCTTTTTTGATGTTTCGAGCAACCAGGAGTCCCCATGACTGATATCCGGCCTTCCAACTCGTACGACCCGGCACCGGCCACCGAATACAACTACGCCCTCAACCTGAACTGGTTGAACCGGGCGCTGTACTACTCGGCGGGCGTCGACGTGCAGTTGCTCAAACACTGCCCGAGCTACGATCGCGTGAAGCTGCAAGGCATCGGCGGCACGGTCATGGCCACCGCGGCGCTGGCCTTCATCTCCGGTTCTTACGCGTTCTACACAGTGTTCGGCCCCAACCCAGTGGACGGACCTAGCGAGATCAGCTTCGGTTGGATGCTGGTCGCCATGTTCTTCGGCCTGGTGTGGTCTGCGGTGATCTACAACCTGGACCGCTTCATCGTGTCCACCACAGGCCACGGCGACGGCACCGACAGCGTGACCCTCGGTGAGATCGCCCGGGCGCTACCGCGCATGATGATGGCAGTCTTAATCGGGTTTGTTCTATCCAAGCCGTTGGAGATCCGGATCATGAAGACCGAGATCGACGCGGAGCTAAAGATCGAGCAGCAGAAGGAAGCCAAGAAACTTGAGACCAAGGCGATCGAGGACCACGCCTCCAAGGTCGCAGCCATCAAAACTGGCCGAGACGAACTGGTCAAGGAACTCGACAAAAAAGACCAGGAGCGCAAGGCCCTGGAGCAGGAATTCGCCAAGGCCCTGAAGGCCTACAACGACGAGATGGACGGCAAGGCCGGCGGCCGTGCAGGTGGCGTCGGCGAAGTGGCGAAGGCCAAGAAGATCGTCGCGGAACAGGCCAAGGACGCCCTGGAGAAAGGAGCGGCGCGCCTGCAGCCCGAGATCAAAGAGCTGGAGACACAGATCCAGGCCAAGCGCGAGGACATCGCGGCGGCCGACCAGAAACTGATCGCCGACAAGAAGAGCGCCGAGGAGCAATCCAAGAAGCTCAATGGCCTGATTAAGAGGATCGAGATCGCCCACGCGAAGTCGCCCACAGCCTCCTGGTTCCTCACCGCGATGCTGATCTTCATCGAGCTCTCGCCGCTCTTCTTCAAGATGATGCTCACACTCAGCACCATTGACTACCTGACCGAAAACCAGAAGCGTCTGGCCCGTGTCCGCCGGGGGATCTCCGTGGGTCATGTCGTCGACGCAGACGGCGAAGCCATCATCGACGTCAAGCACGCCAAGTACCACGAGGCTGAACTGGCGGCCACGCGCACCATCGGGAAACTCGATATCGACCGCCAGTTGACCACTCAGGTGCAGGAGGAGTTCACTCGCATCGTCTCTGACGATATCCGCAAGAACCCGGGTGGCTACATCGATCGTCTGCCTCCCGCCAATCCGCCGACTGCCAGCTGATAACGGCCGGACCACGCAAGATGCGCGCTCTGGACAGGATCTGCACCCTCCTGGGATTCCACGAAAGCCACCTTTCGCGGCTGGAGCAAACCCAGGACCGACAGTGGATCGGTCTCTCCAACCTGCTGGTGCTGTTGTCATTCATCGTCATGTCGGCCTCGGTCGGCCTGATGGCGTGGATGTTCACAGCACCCGGGTGGGGCCGGCCCTTGCTAGCGGCTGGCGTAGCAGTGCTGTTCTTCGCCGTGCTGGTGTCGGCGCATGTCCTGTTCGTGACGCTGGGGGCCTACCCTCTGCACGGTGACGCCAAGGGCATCCATAGCTGGCGCCCCAATCCTATCCGGCTGGTCTTGTTTGCATTCCTCGCGGCGGTACTGTCGCAGCCGCTCTTGATGTGGGCCCAGAGTAAACGCCTGGATCTACAGACTCGCGAGCAGCTGGAGTTGCGAGTGATTTCCCAATTTGACAGCCGGGAGCGGAACCGACTGAAGGATAAGCAGCAGTCGCTGCTGCTCGAAAAGGCCATTCTGGAAGACGAATACCGGCAGGTACAGAGAACAACGTCGGCCAAGCCAAGCGCCGCCGCCACATCTTCCACCCGCAAGGCCTTGCTGGTGGGCGCATCCAACTACAAGGGCAAATTAAGCGTCCTACCCAACGTCCGCAACGATGTGAACGGGATGTACCAGAAACTCACGGCACTGGGTTACGACGTGACTCTGTCGCTGGACGAGCCATATGACGTAGTGAAGGAAAAAATCCACAACTACAGCCTGTCGCTCAGAAGCGGCGACATCAGCCTTCTGTATTTTTCCGGGCACGGTGTCGAGCAGAACGGGCACAACTATTTCATCCCCGGAGACTTCGACGATGGTCGGTCGAATTCGCACACCGAGCGTGACCTGCGAAGCCGGGCCATCGTGCTTACGCCGCTGATCGACGACCTGACCAGGGCCAAGCTGCGCCTGAACCTGTTACTGCTGGACGCCTGCCGCACCGTATTGGATGGCTCGCCCCGCGGCCTGGCGGCGATGCAAAGCACCACGAGTAAGAACGTAATGGTGGTGATGGCCGCATCACCTGGCCAGGAGGCGTTGGATGGTCTGATCGGTCAGCGAGGAGGCAATAGCCCCTTCGCGGCGGCCCTGCTACGTCACCTGGATCGCGACGAGGATGCGAGCCAGGTCTTGCGCCGCGTCACCCGCGAAGTGATCGAGAACACGACGGACACCATGAAAAGCATGAATAAATCGCCCCAGACCCCTTGGGTTTCCGGGGTGGTGGTGGACAGAGAAATCAAGCTGATCCCGCCCGGGCTGCAGGCCCGTGACATCCAGGCCACCCGCACCAAGCTGAAATCGATCGCACCGCAATGCGTTGCGCTGCTAGATCAGGGCACCAATCCGATTGGCTATGGCGCCTGCCTAGGCGGCGAGATTGAGAAGTTGGGCCGGCAGGTCAGCTTCATCGAAGAGCAGCTAGGGACGCTCGCGGAAGACGCCAATGCCTGGATGAAGCAGGAACTATCGGAGTCAGTATTCTTCGGCGCGCGACTACGTCTCATGTGGGTCAACTACGTTTCAAACGGACTGCTGACGGCACTACTCACCGCACTGATGGTTGCGGGTCTTGTGATGCGCGACTTCCTGCGGCCAGCGGCCTTGCGCGCCTACGAAACTTTGCGCCATCAGAGTCTGCGCACGCTACTTCGCAATCACCATGCCTCCTTCCAGTCCTCGATTGATGCCACGGTCGGGGACTATCACAAGGAAAGCCCCATTCCGCGCTACGAACACTGGTCACGCGAGCACGACTTCTATGCCGCCGCGCATCCCCGCGCCGCTATCCGCCGGGCAGTGGACACCCGCTTCTCGCCAGTGGACGAGCAGCGCGTGTGGGACTGGATCCAATCAAAACGCAAGAAAGACGCTCCGATATGAGTTTGAGCGGATCGACCCTCGACGATGTGTTCTGCTGGGTCTCGGGCGGAGACCCGGAGTATTTCTATTTGGATGACAGTATCGCTGCCGACGAGCGCCGCGTGGCGAGGGCCTACGGCATCAGCATCCTATGCGTCACCCTGATCCACTTCATCTGCTCGGCGCTCAGCATCCATGAGATCTTTATCCATCTGCGCGACAAGCTCAGCGCCCCGGTCTACATCGGGCTGCTGGTGCTGCCTATCGCCCTATTCTGGAGTGCCCTGCTTTTCAACCTGCTGCGGTTCACCATCCAGACTGGCTACGAACACGACGAAAACTGGGTGGGTCGCGTCAAGCGTGTCTTGACGCTGATGCCGGTGTGGCTGGTCTTTCCTACGCTGGGCTTTGCGGCCGCCATCCCCCTGCAGACGGCGGCATTCTCCGATGACATCCGCTTTGCCGCCGTCGTCAAAGGCTGGGAACGGATGAGCCCGGCACTACTCCGTGTTCACTTAGAACATTCGGCGCAAAGCAGCAAGTCTTACCACCGCTGCTTGAAGCCCTTGATGGCACCGCAGATCTTCAGCGACCGGGAAGACTCCCTGCTGCGCCTGGAAGCCTGCCAGGCGCTGGTTGACGCATCACCCACCGCTACGACCTCAGCAGGCGACGATATTGACGCGGCGTATTCAGGTCGCCTGCTGGAGACACTGCGTATCCACTTGCGCCCTGAAGGCCTGATCTCTCAATCTGAATACGCCTTTCAGGTTGCGCCAGGCGCCTCCTGGTTACTGGCACTGGTGATGATGGCCATCTTCCTGGCTCCTTACCTGACCCGTGTGATGGCGCGAAAACGTGCCTACGAGTACTGGCGGCAAGACAACCACCGTCGCCTACTCGCTCGCAAGGCCCACATCGAGCTGCACGCCCACGACGTATTCAGTAGAAAAGGCCACTCACTGCCGCTACACCGCTATCACGGCGTGGAGTACGCGCAGCAAGAGATGGTGGAGCGCTTTGAGCTGGAGAAAAAAAAGATACGCCAGGCGCTCGAAACCAGCAAGATCGAGTTTCAGCAGCGCCCCTAGCCTGCGTGCGCGGCGCCCGACTCGCCCCTCAGGCGTAAGCGGCGCACAGGTCGCCCTCGGCCAGCAGGTGGTCAAAGCCGCTGTAGTCGGGAGTCCAGGCGCAGGCTGCATCCTGTGTCAGGTCCACCAGGCTGTGCAGGGTCTGCAGGCCCTCGGTGCGTAGCACTTCTTCGCAGGCCGGCAGGTCTGGATACCGCTTCAGAGCCGAGGCCCAGATGGCGCGTCCAGCCAGGAAGCCATGGGCCCCTGCTGCATAGGCGTAGCGCATCACGCGCAGGAACTGCGCCGGCGTGACGCCAGCGGACAGCAGCACCCAGGGCGCTCCGGCCTCGCGGCAGATCCGCCCCATCTCGTCGAATCCGGCCTGCGCCTCGCGATGTGCGGGCGTCCCGTCCGTCTCGGGCAGGTCAGCGCCGGGTAACGGGCTCTCGAGCTTGAACAGGTCGACGCCGTACTCGGGCCGGGCGAATTCGCGCAGGCTGTCGATCACGTGCTGCGGTGATGCCGACGATGTCTGCCCAGGGAAGGGATAGGTGAGAAGCTCCAGCACATAGGCGATATCGTGGCGGCGGCATTCTTCGCCAACCTCGCGCACATAGGCCTGCTGGTGGGCCCGCACCTCGGGCGCGGCATCGGGCCGATACCAAGCGAGCACCTTCACGCCGTCGCCACCGGCGCGCTTGATCTTCTCCACACTCCAGTCGGCGATGGAGTGCGACACCCGCCCCTGCGCGGTATCGCGAAAGCGATGGTCCTCCAGCGTCACCAGGAGACCGGTACGCGCCGGCAGGCTGGCCAGGGCCGCAGGCAGGGCGTAATTGGGGTCCAGCAGCATCGCGCTGGCATGCGGCCCCAGCACCTGCACCAGCAGGCGCTTGGCCGCCAGCATGTCCTCAAAGCGCACCTGCGAAGGCGCAATGCCCAGGCAGGCCGCCAGCATCTGCGCGATGGGGGGGCGCTGGTCCAGGGCCACCATCGTGAAGTGTCCTGCCTCGTTGGCCATACGCTGCAGGCCGCGCATCTTTCCGAGTTTCAAGGACATGGTGAAGACTCCTTCGCGCAGGATGGATGGATGGACGGCAGCGGCGCGTGTTCAGAGCGGACGCAGCAGACGCAGGGCCGCGTCCCAGCACAGTTGGACGATCTCGGCCACCTCGGGTCGGTCCGCGCCCTGGTCGCCGGCGCGCGCGCACACCTCGGGGCTCGGGATCGTGAGAGGCCGCCCGCCACTGAGCGCCTTGACCTGCGCCTGGCAGGCGCGCTCCAGAAACATGATGTTGTGAAACGCCTTGGCGATGGAGTCACCGGCGGCCACCAACCCGTGATTGCGCAGGATCATGACGTCGTGATGCCCCAGGCTGCGCGCCAGCCGCGCGCGCTCGTCCAGATCCAGGGCCACCCCCTCGTAATCGTGATAGCCGATGCGGTTGTAGAACTTCAGCGCATGCTGGCTGATCGGCAACAAGCCCTCGGCCTGGCAGGAGACAGCGATGCCATCGGGTGTGTGCGTGTGCACCACACAGGCCAGGTCATGCCGCGCCTCGTGGATGGCGGAGTGCACGGTGAAACCCGCCAGGTTGATGCGAGACTGGGCGGGATCCTGCCCTTCGATCAGGCGACCGTGCAGATCGACCTTCACCAGATCCTGCGGTCGCATTTCGTCGAACAGCACCCCGTAGCGGTTGATCAGGAAATGATCTGGCGAGTCCGGCACGCGCGCGCTGATGTGCGTGTCGATCAGGTCGGTCATCCTGAAATGCGCCATGAGGCGGTAGAAGGCGGCAAGGTCTTCGCGGACCTTGACCTCGGCGGCAGACATGGACGGCGTGAAAGGCATGGCGCACTCTCGCGGGTCAGCGGCGTGTCACGACGCGGTCCACGACCTCGCACAGGCGGGCCAGGCGCACCGCCGCATCTTCAACCAACGCGCGCGAGGTATCAGGGCTGCCAATCACGTTACGCCAGACGGCACGACCCGCCAGGAAACCGCTTGCGCCTTCGCGGCAGGCCCATTCGACCGCTTGCGGAAAATCATCGGGCGTCACTCCGGACGACAGCACGACCCAGGGGCTCTGGATGGTGCGCGTGAGGCGCGCGCTGGCGTCGCGCACCGCGCGCTCGCCGCCCTTGCCATGCAGGGGCACTTCGGCCTTGTACAGGTCGGCTCCCAGATCGCCCAGTTCTTCAGCGGCCGCCTGGATGCCGTCATTCACATCCCAGGGCCTTCCATCACGCGGCTTGCGTGAGACCGGTTCGATGATGCTCACCAACCCCGCCTGGCGGCAACGCGCCACAAAGTCCTGCACCATGCGCTGACGCGCCTGGGCGCTTTCATCGGGGCGCCACAGCACCAGCAACTTGAGGGCCACTGCGCCGTCGGCCTTGACCGCCTGCGGATGGACCGCTTCGTCTATGCGCACGTCCGAGACAATTTCCTCGGCGCTGGGAATGAACTCGTCGGCCGCGGCAATCAGCCCGCAGCCCGGTGCCACCGCCTTCTGGTCGACGGCCTGGCGCCAGGCAAACTGCCGGTCGATCAGGACTGCCGACGCCAGCGGCGTGAGCGCGCGTAACGCCGCGAGCTTGAACTCGGTCAGTTGCTGGTCGCTGACCGGCGTGCTCTGCGTCTCGGCAAACATGGCGCGCATCGACTCGCGCTGGTCGATGGCCAGCATGGCGAACGCGCCCGAGGGGCGGGTCAACGCTTTGAATTTGTCAGACGCGGCCACGGGTGTCTCCTGCTTGAATTTAGGGAACCTGAATCAATTCGGTCTTGTGCAGCTTGAGCAGCTTCTTCAGGCCGGCCGGTGGCGGCTTGTCGGTATAGAGCTGGTCGATGTCCTCGACATGTCCCACCATCACCGAGGCGCTCCGGCCAAACTTGCTGTGGTCCACCACGAGGATGCTGCGGCGTGATCGCTTGATCATGAGCCGCACGATGGCGGCCTCATGCTCGTAGTAGTCCAGGATGTTGCCCTCGGCGTCGATCCCGCCGGCACTGAAGATGAAGACGTCGGGCCGGTAGCTGGCCACCGCCTCGAGGGTCATGGGACCGGTGGCGCCCAGGTTGCGCGGATCCAAGCGCCCACCCAGCACCACCACATCGAAGCCAGACTGCCGGGCCAGCACCTGGGCCGCCTCGGTGTGGTTGGTAATGACCTTCAACCCACTGCGCACCGTGAGCGCGTTGGCCATGGCGAGCATGGTGGTGCCCAAGGCCAGGAACACCGAGCTCTTGTCGGTCAGGGCGTGGGCCACGGCCTGCGCCAGGCTGGCCTTGGCATCGGCAAACTCGGTGCGGCGAGCGTCATAGTCGGTGTTGATGACGCTCGAGGGAATCGAGGCCCCGCCGTGGTGACGCACCAGACGCCCCTCATCGGCCAGCACGTTCAGGTCGACGCGAATGGTCTGGGGCGTGACCTGGAAGCTGGCGACCAGCGCCTCGATCGGCATGTAGCCGGCCTGCTGGATCAGGGCCAGGATCTTCTCGCGGCGGGCGCGGGGCGAGAGCGCTTCAACCATGGTGATGCCTCGGCGCCAGGGCCGCCGTGACCTCTTCGTGGGTCGGCAGCGTGTTCCAGTCGTGGTCGCGGGTGCACTTGAGGCTCGCGGCCATGGCGGCATAGTCGACCGCCTGCGTCCAGTGCAGGCCACGCGCCAGGGCCAAGGCGTAGGCACCGTGAAACACATCGCCAGCGCCATTGGTGTCCACCGCCTGGACACGCGGCGCCGCGAAGGCGCGAACCTGACCGTCCTGGCAAAAGAGTGCGCCGCGCTCACCCAGCGTCACGCCAACCACTTCACCAGGCAGGCGTGCCACCTGCCGCAGGGCCTGCTCGGGCGGCAATTCGCCAGCGAATTCCTGCAGCCCCCGCTCGGAAAAGATCACATGGTCGGCCAAGGGCACAAGCTCACGCAGCGCGCCTACGGTGCCAGCGTCGGCATCCAGCACACGCGGCAGGCCCAGCGCGCGTGCCGCCACGAAAAAGGCGCGGGCGCCCGCGACCCAGCGAAAGTCCGCATGCACCGCCCCAGCGCCGGCGAGCGCCTGCAGGGGCAGCCAGTCCGGCGCTGCATCGAGGTCGCCGGTATAGACCGCCAGCATGCGTTCGCCTGCATCGTCCACGATCACCGCCGACAGAGGCGACTTCGATCCGGCCTGTGCATGCAAGCGAGGCAAGACGCCCCGCTGGCGCAGGGCCTGTTCCGCCTGTACGCCCGTCTCGTCGTCGCCCACGCGGCCCCAAAACTCCACCTGCCCGCCCAGTGCTGCGGCTGCGGCTGCCGCCGTGGCGGCCATGCCACCGAACTGCGTGCGCAGACCGGTGCAGGTCAGCTTCTGGGGAGTGGGCGGGATGACCGGGACGCGAAAGACGAGGTCCTTGACCAGGATGCCCAGGCAGACGAGACGGCTCATGTCATTCGCTGTCCGCTCGCGCCTTCAAAGAGGTTGTGATCCTGCGAGTTCCAGCTCAGGCCGACGCGATCGCCCAGTTTGAGCGACGAGGTGCCGATGACGCGGACGATGAGGCGGTGCTCGCCGGACTTGACCGTGATCAGGGTGTCGGCGCCCAGGGGCTCGATCAGCGTCACCTCGCCGGCCACCTGGGCGCGGTCGGCCCCGACGATCGACAGGTTCTCGGGACGGATGCCCAGGTCGCCAGCTCCGGAGGCCGTGCCAGCGTGCGCGATCGAGGCACCACCGGGCAGGTGGATCTGCCCCCCACCCACCGTGACAGGCAGGAAGTTCATCGGAGGCGAGCCCAGGAAGCCCGCCACAAAGCGCGACACCGGCGCGTTGTACAACTCCAGCGGCGTGCCCAGCTGCTCGATCTCGCCCTTATTGAGTACGACGATGCGGTCGGCCATGGTCATGGCCTCCACCTGGTCGTGGGTCACATACACCGAGGTGGTCTTCAGGCGCTGGTGCAGCGCCTTGATTTCCGAGCGCATATCGACGCGCAACTTGGCGTCCAGGTTGGACAGCGGCTCGTCAAACAGGAAGACCTGCGGATTGCGCACGATGGCCCGGCCCATGGCCACGCGCTGGCGCTGCCCGCCGGAGAGCTCGCGCGGCTTGCGCTCCAGCAGCGGCTGAATCTGCAGCACGGCTGCGGCCTCGTCGATGCGGCGGTTGATCTCCGCTTCGGGGTAGCCGCGCATCTTCAGACCAAAGCCCATGTTCTTGCGCACCGACATGTGCGGATACAGCGCGTACTCCTGGAACACCATGGCGATGTCGCGCTTGCTCGGGTGCAGGTCGTTGACCGGCTTGTCGTTGATGCGGATCTCACCGGACTCGAAGCTCTCCAGGCCCGCGATCATGCGCAGGAGCGTGGACTTGCCGCAGCCGGAGGGCCCGACGAACACCAGGAACTCGCCCGCGTGGATCTCGACGCTCAGGTCGCGTATGACCTTGACGTCGCCGTAGTTCTTCTTGACGTTGCGGATCGAGACACCCGCCTGCGTGGAATCAGTCATGGAAATGGAGTTGGGGCTTGATGCGGTCACCGGCTGCAAACTGCGCGAAGAGCGTCTCCAGGCCCTCCAGGGGCACCTGGGCATCGACCAGGCGCTCAAAGCGCGCACGCCCCTGGCGCAAGATCTCGATGTTCTCGGCGTATTCGCTGATCGGGAAATAGAAGGAACGGATGCAGTAGAAATCCTTGCGCCGGATCGCCTTGGTTTCCTGGATCTGCCAGGCGTCGGACTCTCCCAGCTGCACCACCGCGCCCAGGGCGCGTACCGCCTCCAGCGCGCTCTGGCGACCAGCGTCCTTGCCGCTGCATTCGAGCACCAGGTCGTAGGCTGCATCGGGGGCGATCGCCTCCAGGGGCACGCCACCCAAGGAGGCAGCGATGCTGCGGCGAAACGGATTGGGGTCGAACACCTCGACCCGCTCAAAGCCGAAGTGCTGCAGCACCAGCAGGCCGCCCAGTCCGATCGGGCCGGCGCCGAGCACCAGCGCCCGTCCCTGGTCGACGATGCGACGGGCCAGGCGCACGCCATGGCCTGCGGTGCCGATCGTGTCCAGCAGCAACGGCGCCAGGTGGTCGGGAATGTCGTCGGGCACGGGCAGCAGGCACTGCTGCGGCACCGCCAGGTATTGGGCGTAGCCGCCGGGCCGCTGCCAGCCAATCAGCTCGCGCGCATTGCGGCAGATATGGTTGTGGCCGGCCACGCATTCCGGGCACTGGCCGCACCACACCGGGATATAGGCCAGGCAACGCTTTCCATCCAGCGGATGCCCCGACTGCTGCACCACGCCGAAGACCTCATGGCCCGGGGTCATGGGCCAGCCCTGGCGCCAGGGCCGCAGATCACTGCCGCACAAGGAACAAGCCACCACCTTCAGCAGCACCTCGCCCGCCGCCAGCTGCGGCATCGCCGCCTCGACGACCGCGATACGGCCTTCGCCTTCGAATTTCGCGACTTTCATGCGCCTAGCCCTAGCCCTTGACCGCGCCGAACGAGAGACCCGCCACCAGCTTTCGCTGAATCAGGAAGGTCAGGAGAATGGGCGGCATGGCGATCACGGTGGCTGCCGCCATCAGCGCGCCCCAGTTGGTGACGCCCTCGCCGATGAAGTTGAACGAGGCCACGATGGCCGTCTTGGAGCTGATGCCCGAGAGGGCCAGCGCAAAGAGGAAGTAGTTCCAGGAAAAGATGAAGGACAGGATCACCGCCACGATCAGGCCCGGCATGACCACCGGCAACGCGATCAGCAGCAGGATCTTGAGGGCGCCGCAGCCATCGATCTGCGCACTCTCGGTCAGTTCACGCGGCAGGCCGTCAAAGTGCGGCAGCAGGGTCCACAACGCAATGGGCACCGTGATCACTGCATGCGTGACGATCAGGGCGAAGTGCGTGCCAGACAAGCCCACGTTCGAGAACATGATGAACCAGGGCAGCAGAAATAGCGTGCCCGGCGCCATGCGCGCAAAGAGCGTGAGCGTGGCCGGCCAGGTCAGGCGGTGCCAGGAGATGGCATAGGCCGCCGGCACGGCCAGCAGCAGCCCCAGCAGGGTGGAGCCCCCCGCCACGTAGAAGCTGTTGAGGGTGTTTTCCAGAAAATCGGTGCGCGTGAACAACTGGGTGTAGTTGTCCAGCGTGGGCGTGAACAGCAGCTCTGGCGGGTACTTGGTGATATCGGTCCGGTTCTTGAAACTGGCCAGGATCATCCAGGCAATCGGCGCGAACAGGGCCACGCACAGGATGGCCACCTGCAGCCCCATCAAGTGTTTGAGCAGGGAGCGCTTCACCAGGTCACCTTTTTTCGCAGCTGCGAGAACACCAGCACCGCACCCAGCACGATGGTGCTGAGCGTGATCATCAAGGCCGAGGCATAGCCGATGTCCGAGAACTCGAAGGCCTTGCGGTAGGCGTAGATGTTCAGGGTCGAGGACGCGTACCCCGGACCGCCTTGTGTCGTGATGTAGATCACATCGAAAAATCGCAGCAGGTCCACGCTGCGAAGTACGGCAGCGGTGAGGATGGTGGGCCCCAGCATCGGCAGCGTGATGTAGAAGAATTCGCGCCAGCCCGTGGCGCCATCGATGGAGGCCGCCTCATAGATCTTGGTGGGCAGCGACTGCAGGCCGCCCAGCACGATCAGGGCCACAAAGGGCGTCCACTGCCAGGTGTCGATCAACACCACGGTGAAGATCACGTAGTCGGTGGACGCAAGAAAAAGGCTGGTCGGCAGGTGCGCCGACTTCAGCAGGTAATTGACGACCCCCATGCCGGGGTCGAGGATCACGATGGACATCATGCCGATCACCACGGGCGGCAGCATGAAGGGGGACACCATCAGGGTGCGCACCAGCCCGCGCATGAACTGCACGCGATGCAGCAGCATCCCCAGGGCCACACCCAGAACCAATTGCACGACCAGCGCGCTCACATACAGGATCGCGCTCAGTCGCGCGCCGTTCCAGAACTGTTCATCGGCCAGGAGCGCCTTGTAGTTACCCAGGCCGATGAACTGGTGGGACTGGCCGATCTTGTAATCCATCAGGCTCAGCCAGAAGGCGTAGCCAAAGGGAAAGACGACCATCAGAACGACGAAGGCGACCGCGGGCCACATGAGCCCCTGCAACGATGCAGCCCGCTGTGCCTTCATCGCGCCCGCCCCTTACTGCAGCTTGGTCAGTTCGGGGTCCAGCGCGCACATCGTGTCGCGTGCGTTGCCCTGGCCCAGGAAGACCTTCTGCACCGCGCCACCGACCATCTCACGCGCTTCGACCACGCGCTCGGTCGGCGGGTAGGAGATCGCGGTGCCGGTCTTGCTGATTTCCACCAGCGCGTTGGCCCAGGACTGGCGGATCGGCAGTTCGTTGGTCCAGGTCTTGAACTCGGGGCCGTTGAACACCGAGGCACGCGGGGGCGCCACGCCGTTCTTCACCAGCTTGGTCTGCATCTCGGCGCTGGTGGCCCACTGCAGGAAGTACCAGGCAGCGTCCTTCTTGGTCGAGAAGTTGGAGACCGACACGCCCCAACCGAACACGATCGGCTTGGAGATGCCCGAGGCCTTGCCCTTGGGCAGCACCTTGATGCCGATGTCCTTGTCACGGCCAGCGAACTTCATGACGTTGGCGAATTCGTTGGACGATTCGTGCGTCATGGCCAGCTTGCCCTGACCCAGCATCTCGATCACCTGGGTGAAGGTGTGGTTGGCGGCACCGGGCGGGCCGTAGTCCTTGAGCAGGTTGGCATACATCTCAGCACCCTTGATGGTGTTGGGATTGCACATGCTGGGCTTGCCGGCGGCATTGGAGAAGTCGCCGCCGCTGTTGTAGATGAAGCCGGACACCGCGTACGAGATGGCACCGCGAATGCCGCGAGCGGCCCAGACGTTGGCATCACCGCGCGCCGGGCAGGCCTTGAGCTTGGCGGCGGCCTCGGGCAGGTCCTCCAGGAACATGGGCTCGGCCACGTTGCACTTCTGGAAGATGTCCTTGTTCCAGTAAAGCAGCGGGCCCTCGAGGTTGATCGGCAGGCCGACCAGCTTGCCGCCGATGGTCTCGGCGCGGCGCAGACCCTCACCGAAATCATTGAAGTTGAAATCGGGCGAGGTCGACGCCGGCGAGTTGAGCAGGGGCGTGAGGTTGGCGAACCAGCCGGCCTTGTCGTACATCGCGCCTTCCCGGAACTTCAGCGACATGAACACGTCGATGTCGCTGGACTTGGCCTGCAGCATGGTGTTCAGGCGCGCGCGGTACTGTTCCTCGTTGAAGATCTCCACACGGAGGCGGATGCCGGTCTTGGCGGTGAAGTCGCCCGACATGTCCTTGATCGCTTGCGACCAGGGGTGGTTGTTCAACAGCAGATTGATCGTCTGCCCGTCGTGCTTTTTCCAATTGAACGCCTGCGCGACGGCCGAGCCTGCGCTGAACACCATCGCGGCCGCGGCGGCCAGGACGCCAAGGGTATGTCTCCTCATCTCGATCTCCTTTTCGTTGAACTGCCTATGCACACACACAAAGAACGAACACGAACGGCCACGTCAGGCAGACGTGTAGCCGCCATCCACGGGAATCGTCACGCCGTTGATCAACGACGAGGCCGGCGACGCCAGAAACAACGCCGTGCCAGCCAGTTCCTCGGGCTCGGCCCAGCGCTTGTTTGGCAGGCGGCCCAGGAGCTTGTTATTGAATTCGGGGTTCTCGCGCCCGCCCCGGCTGATCTCGGTGGCGATCCAGCCCGGCGCGATGGCGTTCACCCGGATGCCATCCTCGGCGTAGGCCAGGGCCAGCGACCGGGTCAGGCCCACCACCGCCGTCTTGGCTGCGGCATAGGCCGGCACCTGCGGCGCACCGAAGTAGCTGTACATCGAGGCGATGTTGATCAGACAACCGTGTGTCTGCTTCAGGTGCGGGCGAAAGGCCGCCGCCAGTCGCACATTGCCAAACAGGTGGATGTCGACGATGTCGCGGAACACCTCCGGCTGGTGTTCCTCCCAGCGTTTGAGCTTGCCGGCGCAGTGAATCAGCACGTCCAGCCGGTCGATCTTTTTCGATAACGCAAGGACCGCCTCATCGCTGGTGACGTCCAGGGCCTCGAAGCGGGCGCCCGCCTGGAGCACATCGTCCGGCGGCGGCTTCAGGTCGGTGACGGTGACCTGCGCACCATGCTGCAGGAAGGCGTGGGCAAAAGCGGAGCCGATGCCCCCGCTGCCACCGCTAATCAGGACGTGCTTGCCCTGGACTGAAAAACTGATGGGGCTCATGCGGATTCCAAACACCTTCCCGAGTCGACTCAGGTGAGCCCACTGTAGGATTGGTCTTTCGAATTCGCAAGACGTCTTTCGAGTTCGAAACCTAAGGATTTCCCTTAGGACGATCGCCTGCCTTCAGGACCAGTCGCGCCCGCGCAGCGCCCGTTGCAGGTAGTCAATCAGCACCCTGATCTTGGGCGCCACATGCTGGCGGCTCGGGTAGACCGCGTGAATCCCCAGTTCGAAGGAGCGATAAGCCGCGAGGATCTCGCGCAGCGTGCCGTCTTTCAGGTGCGGCTGCACCATGAACGTGGGCTGCAGGATCACGCCTTGGTGGTGCAGGGCGGCCTGCACGCAGGTGTCTCCGCTGTTGGTGCGCAGGCGCGGATGCACCTTCACGGACACCGGGCCCTGGGGCCCGTCGAATTCCCACAGGTCGCCGGTGGACGCCAGGCTGTACCCCAGAACGGCGTGGCGCACAAGGTCATGGGGATGGTGCGGCTCGCCATGAGCCGACAGGTAGCCGGGTGAGGCGCACAACACCATGCGCGTGGACGAGAGCTGCCGGCTGATCAGGGAGGAATTGCCCAGGCGGCCGATACGCACCGCCAGGTCGTAGCCCTCTTCCACCAGGTCGACGAAGCGGTCCGACAAGGTGACGTCCAGCGACACTTCGGGGTTCTGCGCCATGAAATCGCCCCACAGGGGCGCCAGGTGCATGACACCGAACGTCACCGGCACGTTCACCTTGAGCAACCCCCGCGCCTGTCCAGCCTGCGCAGTGATCTCGGCCTCGGCCTCCTCGACATCGGCCAGCACCGACTTGCAGCGCGCATGGAAGGTACGCCCCTCCTCGGTCAGGGACAGCTTGCGGGTCGTCCGGTGCAAGAGGCGCACACCCAGGCGGGCCTCGAGTTCGGCCACCAGCCGCGAGGCCACGGCCTTGGAGATGCCCAGGGCGTCGGCTGCACCGACGAAGCTGCCCGCCTCGACGACAGCGGCAAACACCGTCATTTCCTGGAAACGGTCCATCGTGCGTTTTGCGATTCGTGAATTGTGCGATTCGCTTTGTTTTTTTAACAGTTCATCTTATCCGGGCATGTTTATCTCGGAGCAAGCGATGAATAAAGTCCTTCCGTCCCCTGGCAGCCCGTAGAAACCCGGTCGGTCCCAGTGGCCTCTTCTTCAACTTTGATTCGATGGAAAAACCCACCATGTCCAACACCACCCCCACGACCTTCGAAAACGCACTGAACCTGGTAGGCCGTCTCGCGCTAGCCGCCCTGTTCCTGCCTGCGGGCCTGAGCAAGATCATCGGCTTCGAGGGCACCGTGGGCTACATCGGCTCGGTCGGTCTACCCCTGACCACGGTGGCGGCGGTGATCGCCATCGTGGTGGAAGTGGGCGGCGCGCTGGCCCTGGTCACCGGTTACCGCGTACGCCCGGCGGCCCTGATCCTGGCGCTGTTCACCCTGGTGGCCACGGTCATCTTCCACGCGTTCTGGGCGGTCCCCGCCGAGCAAGCCTTCACGCAGCAGCTGATGTTCTTCAAGAACGTGGGTGTCATGGGTGGCCTGCTGGTGCTGGCCTCGCAAGCGCCGGTCGGCTGGACGCTGGGCGCGCGCCGCGCGGACTGACGCAGACACTCGCAGGAGCAGCCGCCAGCCCGCCGACGGCGGGCTTTTTGACGCGTGCCTCAATGCGCCGTGGAAGCCAGGAACTGTCTGAGTTCGGGCGTCTGCGGATTCGCAAACAGCGCTTGGGGCTCGCCCTGCTCGTGCACGCGCCCCTGGTGCATGAAGATCACCCGGTTGCTCACCTTGCGGGCGAAATTCATCTCGTGCGTGACCATCAGCAAGGTCATGCCCTCGCTGGCCAGAGACTCCACCACCGCCAGCACCTCGCCCACCAGCTCGGGGTCGAGAGCGGACGTGATCTCGTCGCACAAAAGAATCCCGGGGTTCATCGCCAGTGCGCGCGCAATCGCCACGCGCTGCTGCTGCCCGCCCGAAAGCTGGTCGGGAAAGGCATCGAACTTTTCACCCAGACCCACACGTTCCAGCAGGCGCCGGGCCAGGGCTTCGAGCTCAGGGGCCGCGGTCTTCTTGACAAGGCTGGGGGCCAGCATGATGTTCTTGCCCACGGTCAGGTGCGGGAACAGATTGAAGGACTGAAAGATCATGCCCACCTGCTGGCGCAGTTGCCGCATGGCGCCCGGGCTGTCATAGACCAGGGGCTGCCCCATGACGGCCAGCGACCCGTGCTGAAAGGTCTCCAGCCCGTTGACGCAACGCAGCAGGGTGCTCTTGCCCGACCCGCTCTTGCCAATGATGGCAATCACTTCCCCCGGCTGCACCTGAAGGTCGATGCCCTTGAGGACTTCGTTGGTACCAAAGGACTTGCGCAGGCCCTCGATGCGCACGACAGGGACGAGGGAGTCAACGTTTGGCATGCAATGCGCTTTCAAGGGAGCGGGCGTACAGGCTGATCGGGTAGCACAGAGCGAAATACAACAAGGCCACGCAGCTGTAGACAATGAAGGGGCGGAAGGTGGCGTTCGTGATCATGGTGCCGGCCTTGGTCAGCTCGATGAAGCCGATCACGGAGGCCAGCGCCGTACCTTTCACGACCTGCACCAGGAACCCGACGGTCGGCGCCACCGCGATACGTGCCGCCTGAGGGAACACGACATGCCGTAGCTGCTCGGAAAAGGTCATCGCCAGGCTCTGCGCCGCCTCCCATTGCCCCTTGGGCACGGCCTTGATGCAGCCATGCCAGATCTCGGCGAGGAAGGCGCTGCTATACAGCGTGAGGGCGACTGCCGCCGCGGTCCAGGCCGAGGTTTCGAAACCGATCAACGCCATCCCGAAATAGGCCAGGAACAACTGCATCAGCAAGGGCGTGCCTTGGAACACCTGCACATAGCCCGCCACGCCTCGCTGCATGACGCGCGACGGGGTCGTGCGCGCCACCAGCAGCGCCAGGCCGACCACCCCGCCACCTAGAAAGGCGATCAGGGACAGCACGACCGTCCACTGCGCCGCAAGCAGCAGGTTGCGAAGAATGTCCCACAGGGAAAATTCAACCACGGCGGCCTCCGAACAGGAAACGCTGTCCTAGCCAGTTCAGGGCGGCACGCGTCGCGATGGAGAGCAGCAGGTAAATCACCGTGGCCACGATGAAGGCCTCGAACGCTCGGAAATTGCGACTCTGGATCAGGTTGGCGGCGAAGCTCAGTTCCTCGGTGGAGATCTGACCGCACACCGCCGACCCGAGCATCACGATGATGATCTGGCTCACGAGCGCAGGCCAGACGCGCTGAAGCGAAGGTGGCAGCACCACCCAGAGAAAAGTCTGCATCCGACTAAGCGCCAGGCTGGCGGCCGCCTCGATCTGGCCCACGGGCGTGTTCTGGATGCCCGCGCGCACGATCTCGGCGCTGTAGGCCCCCAGGTTCACCACCATCGCAATCACCGAGGCCCACTCCGGCGACAGGCGCAAGCCCGCCGCCGGCAGGCCGAAGAAGATGAAAAAGAGCTGGACGATGAAGGGGGTGTTGCGCACCAGTTCCACGTAGGTGCCCACCAGCGGACGGCTCCAGCCGGGCCCCTGGGTCCGCACCCAGGCGCAGGCGATACCGACCACGCACCCGAGCAGGGCCGAAACTGCCGTGAGGCCCAGCGTCCACGCCACGCCCTTGACCAGCAGGGGCCACTGGGCGAGCACCGCGCCGAAATCCAGCTCCATCAGGGGCTGCCTTATTCAGGCAGCTGGCCGGCGGGGCGACCCAGCCACTTCTGCGCCATCTTGTCGATGTCGCCCGACTTCTTGGCTTCCGCGATGATGGCGTTCACCCGCGTGCGCAGGGCGTCCTCGCCCTTGGCCACGCCGATGAAGTTGGGGCTGTCCTTGAGCAGCAGCTTGTATTCGGCATTGAGCTGCGGGTTCTTCTGCATCATCACGCCAGCCACCGACGCGCCTGTGGCCACCAGCTGGGTCTGACCCGCCACGAAGGCCGAGACCGTGGCGTTGTTGTCCTCGAAGCGCTTGAGGTCGGCGCCGGCCGGGGCGACCTTGGTGAGCTCCTGGTCTTCGATCGCGCCACGCGTCACGGCAATCGACTTGCCGGCGAGATCGGCCATCGACTTCACGTTCAGGCTCTTTGCGCCATAGATAGCCTGGAAGAAGGGCGAGTAGGCGGCGGTGAAGTCGATCACCTTCTCGCGCTCGGGGTTCTTGCCCAGCGTGGAAATGACCAGGTCGGCCTTCTTGGTCTGCAGGTAGGCGATACGGTTGGCGCTGGTGACCGTCACGAGTTCGACCTTCACGCCCATCTTGGCGCCGATGTAGTTGGCCATCTCAATGTCCAGACCCTGGGGCTTGAGGTCCACGCCAACGAAGCCATAAGGCGGAAAGTCGGTGGGAATGGCGATCTTGATCAACTTCGCTTTCTGTATGCCATCGAGCGCGTTCTGTGCGCTGGCCACGCCAGACAGGGACAACAGCGAAGCCGCGGCGGCAGCGGACAACAGCAGGCGTTTGGACAATTTCATAGCAAGACTCCTAAGTAATTGAAAAGGCGGGAGAGGCAATCGTGGGTGCGCTGGGCGCGGCTGCGGGTAGCAGCCTTGCGGGCAGGGGCGGGGGCCGGGTTGGCCACGGCAGGAACACTGCGAGGAACATGCCAGCACGCCGGCCATCTGGTGTGCATCATAAATGTGCACACAGTGGCCATGCCGGCAGGCTTTCCCTACGTTGGTGCATGGGCCTGCGCCAGAATCGGGGGCATGTGCAACCTGTACCGCTCGGTCCCACCCGCGGACCTCGTGGCCGAATTCAAGCTCCGCTCACTGGCCGCCACGCCGTATGCGGACACCATCGCCCCGCTCAAGCCCGGCCCCTATGTGAAGGCCCACGGCGTGGGCGAAGTGGGCCAATGGGGCATGATCCCGCCCGACTCGCCCACGCGTGTGCCCTCGGTGCGGGGTCGGCGCCTGTCCACCAACAACTGTCGCCGCGAGACCATGGGCCAGGCTTGGACCTTCCGGCGCGCCTGGGCCGCGGGCCAGCGTTGCCTGATTCCTGCGTGGAGCTACGACGAGCCGTACTGGGGCACCGGACGCAACATCTGGTGGCGCTTCTCGCGCGCCGACGGCACGCCCTGGGCCCTGGCCGGCCTGTGGTCCGAGTGGACCGACCCCGAGACCGGCGAAGTGGTCCCGAACTACACCCTGCTCACGCAGAACTGCGACGGCCATCCGGTCCTGGGCCGCATGCACAAACCCGACCCCGCGCTGCCCGCCGATCGCCAGGACAAGCGCACGGTCGTCCCCGTCGAGCGCGCCGACTGGGAGGTCTGGCTGCAAGGCAGCCCCAGCCAGGCGCTGGCCCTGATCCGCACACCGCCGGCCCACCTGCTGCGGCACGGGCCAGCCGACCCGACGCTCCCGGTGCCATCGCAGATGGCCGACACCCACGCCAACGCCTGATCATCCGACCCATGAACAGTCTGACCTTTCTCGCCACGCGCCTGCCGCTGATTCAGGCCCCGATGGCCGGCGCTCAGGATGCTGGCCTCGCGATCGCAGTGGGGCGCGCCGGTGCCCTGGGCTCACTGCCTGCCGCGATGCTCGACGCCACTTCGCTCGAACGCGAGCTGCGCACGCTGCAAGCGAGCGGACTTCCCTACAACGTCAACTTCTTCGTGCACACGCCGCCCCTGCCCGATGCGGCCCGCGAGGCACGGTGGCACGCAGCACTCGCCCCGTACTACGCCGAGCTGGGATTGGATGTTGCAGCGGCCGCCGCAGGGGCCAGCCGCCAGCCTTTCAGCCATGCGCTCGCCGAGGTGCTCGAAGCCTTTCGCCCGCCCGTGGTGTCCTTCCACTTCGGCCTGCCCGCACCCGACCTGCTCGCGCGCGTCAAGCGCATGGGATCGCGCGTGCTGTCCTCGGCCACCACCGTGCGCGAAGCGCTATGGCTGCAGGCGCAGGGCGCCGATGCCGTCATCGCCCAGGGCCTGGAGGCTGGCGGTCACCGCGGGCACTTTCTGGACAAGGACCCGGCCCTGCAGGCCGGCACGGCCACGCTCCTGCCGCAGGTCGTGGCAGCGCTGGACATCCCGGTGATTGCCGCAGGCGGTATCGGCGACGCCGAAGGCGTACGTGCCGCGATGGCGCAGGGCGCGTCGGCGGTACAAGTGGGCACGGCCTTCCTCCTGTGCGACGAGGCGCGCACCGGCGCTGTCCACCGTGCGGCGCTGCGGGACCCGCAGGCACCGACCGCCTTGACCAACCTGTTCACAGGCGGGCTGGCGCGCGGAATCGTCAACCGCGTCATGCGCGAACAGGGCCCGGTGAGCGAGACCGCCCCGCCCTTTCCGCTGGCCACGGCCGCTCTCGGGCCGCTGCGCGCGAAAGCCGAGGCCACGGGCTCGGCCGACTTCAGCCCCTTGTGGTCCGGAACGAACCGGGGCGGATGCCGCGCGGCACCGGCCGCTGACGTGGTGCAGGCCCTCTCGCGCGGCTTCGTTTCAGGCTGACGCCGGCCCGCCGCTGGCGATCGTTCGCCGAAGCACCACCGGCTTGCCGCCGAACTGGCGCTTGAACATCCAATGCGCCAGGGCCGAATCCAGGTGCGCGGCATGCCCGGGGAACCAATCGGCCAGCGCCTGCACGAGCGAGCGGCACAGGTCCACGCGCCCCTCGCTCGCCAGCAGCTGCTGCACTTCAGACATGGACGCCAGCACCGCGTCGTGCTGCTCGACGTGGCAGTCACCGGGCGGAAACTGGGTCTCGCGCATCCAGCGGTTTTCTTCCTCGAAGTGCGTGCGGGTGTGCGCGATCAGTTCGTCCAGCAGGGCGGGCAGCTGCGCATCGGGCGCAGTCTGCAAGCGCGCCACGTGCGCGACGAACTCCTCGTGCGTGGCATCCATCGGGCCATAGCCCAGGGTGAAGTTGTCCTCCCAGGACAGGGGTGCGGTCGTTGTGTCCATCATTCGCCTTCGTCGCCAGAAATGCCCAGGTCCTCGCCCAGGTCTTCGATCAGCCGGTCCAGCGAGGCGTACAGCTGTCGCTTGAAATCCTTGCCCAGTTGCGCCTGGATCCGTTCGTAGATCGCATCCACCTGGGGTGCGATACGAGCGGCCAGGGCGCGGCTCTTGGTGGTGGTCGACACCAGCACGCGGCGCTGGTCACCGGCCATGGGCTTGCGCGCCACCCATCCCAGGTCGTCCATGCGCGCCAGCATACCGGTCAGGCTGGGGCTGGAAATGCCGCATAGCAGCACCAGTTCGCGCGGCTCCGTCGGGCCCCTTTCGGCCAACACGCGCAGCACGCGCCACTGCTGCTCGGTCACGCCATGGGCGTTGAGCACCGGGCGGAACTGCCGGATCACGCTTTCGCGCGCCAGCAACAGCAGCAGCGGCAGGTTGCGGTTCGCGAACGGAGCGCGGGCCTGAGATGCCTGGGACATGGGGGTCAATCGATGGTTCGCAGTATCTGTGCGGATACCGCCATTCTTGCATCACTCACACGTGAACGAATACACTGCTCATATGTTAGCGACTTCTGTCCTCCTCAATCCGATGGTACAGACCGGGTTGCCTACGTCCCTGGCGGGTCTGGGCCTGTCCGGCACCGTGTACGGCGTGCTGGCCAACGACCCGGCGCTGGTGGCCAGCCTCGGCGATGCGGTGCACCAGGCCCCCTACAAGGCGCCGCCCCGTGGACCGATCCTCTTCGTCAAGCCACGCAACACCCTGGCCGCCACGGGCTGCCCTACGCGCTTGCCGGTGGGTGAAGAGGCCTACGCGCTGGGCGCCCACCTGGGCCTGGTGATCGGCCGCACCGCCTGCCGGGTGTCGGCGGCACAGGCCCTGAACCATCTGGCCGGCTACCTGGCAGTGGCCGACCTGAGTCTGCCCCACGGCAGCTACTACCGGCCCAGCCTGCGCTTTAAGGCGCGGGACGGCAGCTGCGTGCTGGGTACGACCCTCACGCCGGTATCGGCCGTCCCCCATCCCGACGCCCTCGCTGTGCGCGTCAGCCTCAATACCCAGCTCGCCCAGACGGCCACCACAGCCGGCCGCGTGCGCTCCGTCGCGCAGCTCTTGGCGGACGTCACGTCCTTCATGACCCTGCGCCCCGGCGACGTGCTGCTGCTCGGGGCCAGTCACGGTGCACCGCTCGTGCGCGTCGGCCAGTCCTGGCGTATCGAGATCGACGGCCTGACCGCGATCGAGGGTGTAGTCACCCCAGACGCCATCGCCGGGGAGACGCACGCATGAAAACCGCCCGCGTCGCCTACGGCGGCGCCCTGCACACCGCCACGCCGCATCCACGCGGCCTGCAGCTCGAAGACGGCCGCGTGCTGGCCGAGGACGCCGTCGTCTGGCTGCCCCCGGTCAACGTCGGCACTGTCATCGCCCTGGGTTTGAACTACGCCGACCATGTGAAGGAGCTGTCCAAGGAGCTCACCGTGCGCGCCGACGACGAACCCCTCGTCTTCCTCAAGGGCCCGGGTGCACTGATCGGACACCGCGGCTTCACCCGCCGACCCGCAGACGTCACCTTCATGCATTACGAGTGCGAGCTGGCCGTCGTGATCGGCGAAACCGCCCGCCAGGTGCGCCGGGAGGATGCGATGCGACACGTGGCGGGCTATACGGTGTCCAACGACTACGCCATCCGCGACTACCTGGAAAACTGGTACCGCCCCAACCTGCGCGTGAAGAACCGCGACACCTGCACGGTGATCGGCCCTTGGTTCGTCGACGCGGCCGACGTGCCCGATCCGCACGCTCTGGACCTGCGTACCCTGGTGAACGGCCAGGTGGTGCAGCAAGGCAACACCGCGCACATGGTCCACGACATCCCGGCGCTCATCGCCTACCTCAGCGGCTTCATGACCCTGCAGCCCGGCGACATCATCCTCACCGGCACGCCCGACGGCGTGGTCAACGTCAACGTGGGCGACGAAGTCGTCACCGAGATCGACGGGATCGGCCGCCTTGTCAACACCCTCGTCGGCGACGACGTCTTCGGAATCTGAGCCTCGGAGAGAACCGCCATGCGCATCGACCATCTGATCGACGGCAAGTCCGTCCCCGGCCGCGACTACTTCGCGACCACCAACCCGGCCACCCAGGAAACGCTGGCGGAAGTCGCTGCTGGCGGCGAAGTCGAAGTGAACGCGGCGGTCGCCGCAGCCCGGGCAGCCTTCCCCGCCTGGGCCAGCCTGCCCGCCCCCGAGCGCGCCAAGGTGATGCGCAAGCTGGGCGACCTGATCGCCCGCCATGTACCCGAGATCGCACAGACCGAGACCAACGACACCGGCCAGGTGATCGGCCAGACCGGCAAGCAGCTGGTGCCGCGCGCGGCGGACAATTTCTACTACTTTGCCGAGATGTGCACCCGCGTGGACGGCCACACCTACCCCACGCCCACGCACCTGAACTACACGCTGTTCCATCCGGTGGGCGTGTGCGCCCTGATCTCGCCCTGGAACGTGCCCTTCATGACCGCCACCTGGAAGGTCGCGCCCTGCCTGGCCTTTGGCAACACCGCGGTCCTGAAAATGAGCGAGCTCTCGCCCCTCACCGCAGCGCGCCTGGGCGAGCTGGCCCTGGAGGCCGGCCTGCCTGCGGGCGTCCTGAACATCGTGCACGGCTACGGCAAGGACGCGGGCGAGCCGCTGGTGCGCCACCCCGATGTGCGCGCCATCTCCTTCACCGGGTCGACGGCCACCGGCAACCGCATCGTGAAGGAAGCCGGCCTGAAGAAATTCAGCATGGAGCTGGGCGGCAAGAGCCCCTTCGTCATCTTCGACGACGCCGACCTGGACCGCGCGCTCGACGCCGCCGTGTTCATGATCTTCTCCAACAACGGCGAGCGCTGCACCGCCGGCAGCCGCATCCTGGTGCAGCAATCCATCTACGCCAGCTTCGTCGAGAAGTTCGTCGCGCGCGCCAAGAAGATCTCGGTCGGCGACCCCCTCGATGAAAAGACCCTCATCGGCCCCATGATCTCGCAAGGTCACCTGGCCAAGGTGCGGGGCTACATCGAGCTGGGCACGAAGGAAGGCGCCACGATGCTCTGCGGCGGCTTGGGCGCGCCCGACCTGCCCGAGCGGGTGAAGCAGGGCAACTACGTGCTGCCCACCGTCTTTGCCGACGTCGACAACCGCATGAAGATCGCCCAGGACGAAATCTTTGGCCCGGTGGCCTGCCTGATCCCCTTCCAGGACGAAGCCGACGCGATCCGTATCGCCAACGACATCGCCTATGGCCTCTCCAGCTACGTCTGGACCGAGAACATCGGCAAGGCCCACCGTGTGGCCGCCGCGGTGGAGGCCGGCATGTGCTTCGTGAACAGCCAGAACGTCCGCGATCTGCGCCAGCCCTTTGGCGGCACCAAGGCCTCGGGCACGGGTCGCGAGGGCGGCACCTGGAGCTATGAGGTCTTCCTCGAGCCCAAGAACATCGCAGTGTCTCTGGGCGGCCACCATATCCCGCACTGGGGCGTCTGACGCGCCTTCACGCAAAGGAGTCACACCATGGGCAAGCTCGCACTGGCCGCCAAGATCACCCACGTACCCTCGATGTACCTGAGCGAGCTCGACGGCCCGCGCAAGGGCACGCGCCAGGACGCCATCGATGGCCACCTCGAGATCGACCGCCGCTGCCGCGCCCTGGGCGTGGACACCATCGTGGTCTTCGACACCCATTGGCTGGTCAACGCGAATTACCACATCAACTGCGCGCCCCACTTCAAGGGCCGATATACCAGCAACGAGCTGCCGCATTTCATCAGCAACATGGGCTTCGAGTTCCCGGGCAATCCGGCGCTGGGACATCTGCTGGCACAGACCTGCAACGCGTGGGGCGTGGAGACCCTGGCCCATGACGCCACCACCCTGCACCCCGAGTACGGCACCCTGGTTCCCATGCGCTACATGAATCAGGACCACCGCTACCAGGTGGTGTCGGTGTCGGCGCTGTGCATGGCGCACTACCTCAATGACAGCGCGCGCCTGGGCTGGGCGATTCGCCGTTCCATCGAGGACCACTACGACGGCACGGTGGCGATCTTCGCCAGCGGCTCGTTGTCGCACCGCTTCGCGCAGAACGGCCTGGCCCCCGAATACGGCTTCAAGATCTGGAGCCCCTTCCTCGAGCAGCTCGATCGTGAGGTGGTCCGCATGTGGGAAGCGGGCCAGTGGCCGCAGTTCTGCGGCATGCTCCCCGAGTACGCCGCCAAGGGTCACGGCGAAGGCTTCATGCATGACACCGCCATGCTCCTGGGCGCGCTGGGCTGGTCGGCGTACGACGGCCAGGCCGAAGTGGTGACACCCTACTTCGGCGCCTCGGGCACCGGCCAGATCAACGCGATCTTTCCCGTCACCCCGCAAGATGGCGCCGCCATCCCCCCGGCCCAGGCTTCGGCCGCCGAGGGCTACACCGCAATCAGCAGCCGCCTGTAAGCTGCCGCCCCATGCCGCACCTCGTCGTCCTCTACACCCCCAACCTGGATCCGGCCGCCGACATGTCGGCGCTGTGCCGCCAGCTCGCCGATGCGATGCTGCAGGTGCGCGACGAAGCCGGCCAGCAGGTCTTTCCAACCGGTGGCACGCGCGTGCTCGCCTATCCCGCAACGCACTACGCGGTCGCCGACGGCCGGGGCGATTACGGATTCATCTACATGAACCTGCGCATGGGCGCGGGCCGCAGCGAGGCTGTGAAGCAGCAGGCGGGCGACACCCTCCTGGCGACTGCGCGCGCGCATCTGGCACCTCTGTTCGAGCAAGCCCCGCTGGGCCTGACCGTGCAGGTGGACGAGAGCCCGGGCCAGGTCTACGACGGCAAGCACAGCACCCTCCACCCGCTTTTCAACAAATCCTGATCCCATGTTTGCACAAGCCCTCACCGCCCAGCTTGCCGCTGAACTGGAGCACAGCGAGCGCACCCGTGTTCAGGTGGAACATTTCAGCAAGCGCTACCCCGAGATGACCGTCGAAGACGGCTATGCCATCTCGCGCGCCTGGATGCAGATCAAGAAGGCCCAGGGCCGCACTGTCATCGGCCACAAGATCGGCCTGACCTCGCGCGCGATGCAGATCTCCAGCCAGATCTCCGAGCCCGATTACGGCACGCTGCTGGACGACATGCGTTATGGGCCGGGCGACATTCCCGCTGACCGCTTCATCGCACCGCGTGTCGAGGTCGAATTGGCCTTCGTGCTGAAAAAGACGCTGGAGGGTGAGAAGGTCACGATCGATGATGTGCTGGACGCCACCGACTATGTGACGCCCGCCATCGAGATCATCGACTCGCGTATCGAGCAATTCGACCGCCACACCAAGGTCATGCGCAAGGTGTTCGACACCATCTCCGACAACGCCGCCAACGCCGGCATCGTGCTGGGCGGAAACAAGGCCAAGCCGAGAGACCTGGACCTGCCCTGGTGCGGCGCCATCCTGCGCCAAAACGGTGTGGTCGAGGAAACCGGCCTGGCCGCTGGCGTCCAGGGCCACCCCGCGATCGGCGTGGCCTGGCTGGCCCAGAAGCTCGCGCCCTGGGGCGAGCGCCTGGAGGCTGGCGAGATCGTGCTGGCCGGCTCCTTCACCCGCCCTGTGGCCGCCCGGCGCGGCGACCGCTTCGAGGCCGATTACGGTGCCTTGGGCGCCTTCTCTTTCACCTTCATCTGAACGCCATGAACGCTTCCACCCAGACCCCTGTCAACACCTTCAAGCAGGCCTTGCGCGCGGGTCAGCCCCAGATCGGCCTGTGGGTATCGCTGGCCGACGCCTACGTGTCCGAGCTGCTCGCGGGCGCCGGCTTCGACTGGATGCTGCTCGATGGCGAGCACGGTCCCAATGACGTGCGCTCCATCCTGTCGCAGCTGCAGGCGGTCGCCCCCTACCCGGTCGCTCCCATCGCGCGGCCCCCCGCGGGCGAGACCGCTCTGATCAAGCAGTACCTGGACCTGGGCGTGCAGACCCTGCTGATCCCCATGGTCGAGACCCCCGAGGAGGCGGCGCAATTGGTGCGCGCCACCCGCTACCCGCCCGAGGGGGTGCGCGGCGTGGGCAGTGGCGTGGCTCGTGCCTCGCGCTGGAGCCTGTATGGCGACTACCTGCAAAAGGCCGACCAGGAAATCTGCCTGCTGGTGCAGGTCGAGACAGCCAGCGCCGCGGCGCGCCTGAAGGAAATCGCCGAGGTGCCGGGCGTGGACGGCTTGTTCTTTGGTCCAGCGGATCTTTCGGCTTCCATGGGTCACCGCGGCAACCCCGGCCATCCCGAAGTGCAGAAGGTGATCGAGCAAGGCATCGCCACCGTGCGTGCCGCCGGCAAGGCAGCAGGCATCCTGACCGTGGACACGGAGCTGGCACGCCGCTACCTGGCGCTCGGTGCACTGTTCGTGGCTGTGGGCGTGGACACCACGCTGCTGGCGCGCGCCTCGCGCGAGCTGGCCGCATCGTTCAAGGGCGCAGCCGCGCCGGCCGCCAAGCCGGGTGGCGCGTACTGACTCGGACCTGGCCCTGACGCCGCAGCGTCAATCGTTTGCCTTGAATCCTGTGGCCTGTACCACCCGCGCCCAGCGCGCGGTGTCGTTGGCGATGGTGGCCTCGAAGGCCGGCCCCGATTCACGCGGCACGTCAAAGCCCTGCGCCTCCAGCTTGGCACGGTAATCTGCATCAGCCTGCGCCCGCACGACAGCAGCGGTCATGGCATCAATCACTGGCCTCGGGGTGCCAGCCGGCGCGGCCAGGCCGAACCAGATTTGCAGGCTCAGGTCGCGGTGGCCGAGTTCGGCCAGTGTAGGCACCTGTGGCAAGTAGCGTGAGCGCTCAGAGCTGGTAACCGCGATCGCGTGCAGCTTGCCCGCCTGAACCTGCTGCACGGCGCCCTGCATCTGCGTGAACCCCACCAGCACCTGGCCACCGACCAGGTCATTCAGCTGCGGCGCCGATCCCTTGTACGGTACGTGCACCATGTTCAATTTCAGGCGCTCATTGAGCTGAAACCCCAGGAAGTGCGAGGGTGTGCCAGGACTGAAGGAGGCATAGGCCGCCTTGGCCGGGTTGGCGGCGAGCCATGCTGTCAGCTCGGGCAGTGTGCGCGCTGGGACCGAGGGATGTACCGCCAGCAACAAGGGGCTTTCGATGCCCTTGGCAATCGGCTTGAAGTCGCTTTGCTTCCAACGCAAAGCCGCATACGCCGAGGGATTGATGGTGAACATGGCGTGCGTGGTCACCCAGATCATGTGGCCGTCGGCTGGAGCTTTGAGCACATGTTCGGCGGCCAGGTTGCCGCCCGCACCTGCGCGGTTATCAACGAGGAAAGTGCCTCCCGTCTGGCGCGCCAGCTGATCGGCCAGGGTACGGGCGTAGGCGTCGATCGCCCCCCCCGCGGGCGTACCAACCACCAAGGTGACGGGCCGGGCCGGCCAGGCTTGTGAGAACGCCTGCGGGGCGGCCAACATGGCAGCCAAGGTAAAAAAGGCGCGACTGACGCCGCGGCGAGTCCAAGGGTTGATGCGGTCACAAGGCATGGCGTGTCTCCTAAGGCATAAGCCATAACACTATAGCCATGCAATACGGGGGCCTGCAGACCTCGGCAGCACAGGCTCATCACGTGAGCTACGAATGCGTTCTACGTAAGCGCAAACGCGCATATCAGAGAAACATTATTTTGTGAATACTCAATTCAATACGACCAGCTTTTCATCCCTGCGTGAGCGAATCCCTGCGCCTTTACCGCTACCAGACCCTCTTGGGCACCCGCCGCGCCGTGCCCACGCGGGAATTTCTGATCACGCTCAATATTTCGCTGGCCACCTTTAAACGGGATCTCGCCAAGATGCGTGACCAGCTGGGTCTGCCCATCGTGTTCGACCACGAACGCGGCGGCTATGTCTTCAAGGGCGCCCCGACCCGCCACCTGCCGGGTCTTTGGTTCACCCCCCAGGAGCTGGTGGCCCTGGCCACTCTGAAGAAGCTGCTCGTGCAGCTGCAGCCAGGCCTACTGGCCGCCACCTTGACGCCAATCCGCCGGCAACTGGAGGACTTGCTCAAGGCACATGACCTCGATGACTACGCGCTGGCTCAGCGCTTGCGCATCGTCCATACGGGTGGGCGCACGGCGGCACCCAAGTCGCTCGAAGTGGTGGCCTCGGCCACCATGCGCCGCCGCCGCCTGGCCATTACGCACTTGAACCGCCGGACCCAAGAGCCGGTGGCGCGCGAGATCTCGCCGCAGCGCCTCGTGCTGTTTCGAGACCACTGGTACCTGGACGCCTGGTGCCACCTGCGCGACGCCATGCGCAGCTTCGCGGTCGATGCCATCGAAGTGCCACGTGTACTGGACACCGCAGCCCGGGACGTCCCCGCAGCCGAGATCGAGGCCCTCATTTACCCGTCCGATGGCATCTTCATGGGAACGTACGAGGGCCAAGCGGTGCTGCACTTCACCCCCGAGCGCGCGCGCTGGGCGCAAGGCGAGCAATGGCACCCACAGCAGCAAGGGCGCCCCCTGGACAACGGTGGCTACGAGCTCACGGTGCCTTACTCCAACGACGGCGAGTTGATCGGCGATATCCTGCGCCACGGCGCTGATGTCGACGTGGTGTCACCACCGCAGCTACGTGCGCGCGTGCGCGATCGCCTGCGGCAGGCGGCTGCGCGCTACGGCGACGCCGAGCACTGAGGCCTGGCGCGCAGGCAGACCCCTGCTCAAAGCTTGCCGAAATGCGGCCGGGCTCAATCGCCCAGGATGCGCGTTTTCCCCTAGAGGGGCAGTGATTTAATCCTGGCTTGCGCGGCCCTCTTGCGGTCCACGGCACACCCCGGAATTCCCATGAACACCTATCAGATTGCGACCATCCCCGGCGACGGCATTGGCAAGGAAGTCATTCCTGCAGGCCAGGAAGTCCTGGAGGCGCTGGCCCGAGCCTGCGGCATCTTCCGCTTTCAGTTCGAGAACTTCGGCTGGGGCGGCGACTACTACCGTGCCCACGGCAAGATGATGCCGGACGACGGCCTGGACGCCCTGCGTGGCAAGGACGCCATCCTGTTCGGGTCCGCTGGCGATCCGCACATCCCGGACCACATCACCCTGTGGGGCCTGCGCCTGAAGATCTGCCAGGGCTTCGATCAGTACGCCAACGTGCGGCCCACCCGCATCCTGCCGGGTATCGACGCGCCGCTCAAACGCTGCACGCCCAAGGACCTGGACTGGGTGATCGTGCGCGAGAACTCGGAAGGCGAGTATTCCGGCGTCGGCGGGCGCGCCCACCAGGGCCATCCCATCGAAGTGGCTACGGACGTCTCGGTCATGACGCGCGCCGGGGTGGAACGCATCCTGCGCCATGCCTTCCGCCTGGCGCAATCGCGCCCGCGCAAGCTGCTCACTGTAGTCACCAAGAGCAATGCCCAGCGCCACGCCATGGTGATGTGGGACGAAATCGCGATGCAGGTCTCGCGCGAATTTCCCGATGTCACCTGGGACAAGGAACTGGTGGACGCCGCCACCGCCCGCATGGTGAACCGCCCCGCCTCGCTGGACACCCTGGTGGCCACCAACCTGCACGCTGACATCCTCTCGGACCTGGCGGCCGCCCTGGCAGGCAGCCTGGGCATCGCTCCCACCGGCAACATCGACCCCGAACGCCGCTACCCCTCGATGTTCGAGCCGATTCACGGGTCGGCCTTCGACATCATGGGCAAGGGCCTGGCCAACCCGGTGGGCACGTTCTGGTCGGCGGTGATGCTGCTGGAGCACATCGGACAAGCCGACGCGGCGCGTCGCCTGATGCAGGCCATTGAATCCGTGACAGCCGACCCGAAGCTGCACACGCGCGACCTGGGTGGCCAGGCTACCACCCGCCAAGTGACCGATGCGGTGTGCCGGCAGCTGGCCGGTGCCCGTTGATTGACCCACCCACGATTCTTGATAACGACAACCCGGAGACAAGCATGAACTTCGCGAAGCACTCCCTGAAACTGGCTGGCTGCGTGCTGGCCCTGGCGGGCACCACCCTGGGCCTGCCGGCGGCGGCCCAAGGCTGCCCCGACCGCAACGTGCAGTACTGGCAGGCCTTCCCGCCCGGCGGGGAATCCGACCTCTCGGCACGCCACCAGCAGACGGTCCTGAAAAAACGCTGCGCGGGCATCGATACCGTGATCCAGTACAAGGCCGGCGCCGGTGGCGCTCTCATGTGGTCGCAGATGAACCAGCTGCCTGGCGACGGCGCCCACATTGTGGGCATCAACCTGCCGCACATCGTCTTCCAGCCGATCGAAGGCCAGGTGCAGTACAAGACGGCGGACATCACCCCGGTCTACTGGTTCCACTACACGCCCGACCTCCTGGTCGTGCCTGCCAGCAGCCCGATCAAGACCTTCGCCGACTTCATCGCCGCAGCCAAAAAAGACCCCGGCAAGCTGTCTCTGGGCGGTTCGGGCCTGAACTCGGCCAACCACGCCGCGCACGAGCGCTTGAACGCCGCGTTCGGCGTGAAGACGATCTATGTCCCCTTCAAGGGCACGGGCGACATGGCCACAGCGGTCCTGGGCAGCCAGATCGACGGCGCGATGACCTACACCACCTTCGCCATCAACAACAGCAGCCGCCTGCGCGCGCTGGCGGTGGCCATGGAGCGACGCCATCCGCTGATGCCCGACGTCCCCACCTTCAAGGAGCTGGGCGTGAACTGGGTGGACGGTGCCTATCGCGGTATTGGCGTGCCCAAGTCGACGCCGCCCGAGCAGCGTCGGCGTCTCTCCGATCTGTGGGCGCAGTTGAACAACGACCCCGAGATGAAGGACCTGGCGGCGCGCAACGGCTTCGAGCTGGTGAACGTGGGCGTGGACCAGATGGACGCCTTCATGCGTGAGCGCGCGGCCCTCTACACCGAGGGTGCGGCCCGCCTGGGCCTGGGCAAGAAGTAAGGGACTTCCCCCGACGATAATCGGCGGCTGGACTCCACCCCCAGCCGCCCATGAAACCTCTCGGAACCCCCCTCTCCCCCTCGGCCACCCGCGTCATGCTGCTAGGCAGCGGCGAGCTGGGCAAGGAAGTCCTGATCGCGCTGCAGCGCCTGGGCGTCGAGACCCTTGCGGTCGACCGCTACGCCAATGCCCCGGGCCACCAGGTGGCCCACCATGCGCACGTGATCGCCATGAACGACGGCGATCAGCTGCGCGCACTGATCGAGCGCGAGAAACCCGACCTGGTCGTGCCCGAGATCGAGGCCATCGCCACGCCGGTGCTCGAGGCCCTGGAGGCCGAGGGCCGGGCGACGGTGATCCCCACCGCGCGCGCGGCGCGCCTGACCATGGACCGCGAGGGCATCCGGCGTCTGGCGGCCGAGACCCTGGGCCTGCCCACCAGCCCCTACCGCTTCTGCGATTCGCTGGCGCAGTTGCAGGCCGCCATCGACGGCGCTGACGGCCACGCCCCCATCGGCTACCCCTGCATCGTCAAGCCGGTCATGAGCAGCAGCGGCAAGGGCCAGAGCAAGATCGACGGCCCCGCCGACGTGAAGAAGGCCTGGGACTACGCGATGGCTGGCGGACGCGTGGGCCCGGGCCGCGTGATCGTTGAAGGCTTCATCGCCTTCGACTACGAGATCACCCAGCTCACCGTGCGCGCGCTCGGGGCCGACGGCCAGATCCACACGCACTTTTGCGACCCGATCGGCCATGTGCAGGTCAGCGGCGACTATGTCGAGAGCTGGCAGCCCCATCCCATGAGTCCTCAGGCACTGGCACGTTCGCGCGAGATCGCGCAGGCTGTGACGGCCAATCTGGGCGGACGCGGCGTGTTCGGCGTGGAGCTGTTTGTCAAAGGCGACCAGGTCTGGTTCTCTGAGGTCAGCCCGCGCCCGCACGACACCGGCATGGTGACGATGGTCACCCAGTGGCAGAACGAATTCGAGCTGCATGCCCGCGCCATCCTGGGCCTGCCGGTGGACACCACCCTCAAGAGCCCCGGCGCCAGCGCGGTGATCTATGGCGGCGTCGATGCCACCGGCATCGTGTTCGATGGCGTGGCCGACGCGCTGGCGGTACCCAACAGCGAGCTGCGCCTGTTTGGAAAACCCGAAAGCTTCACCAAGCGCCGCATGGGTGTGGCACTGGTGCACGACGCCGATGTCGAGGTAGCGCGCCAGCAGGCCAAGCTCGCAGCCAGCAAGGTCAGGCCGCGCAAGGCTTGAGCGCGGTCAGTGGGCGCTCCGCTGCAGATGGCGCGTCCAGAGCGATTGCATCGCCTCGCCAAAATGGGTAGCGAAGCGTGGCGCGTCACACAGCGGCGAGCGCAGTAACGACTCCCGCAGGGTCGCCCTCAGCATGGCCAGCTTCGGTAGGTCGCCTGCGAATCGAGCAGCCCTGCGGACATAGTCGTCCTCGTCCTGTGCGATCCAATCGGATAGTCCGGCGTTATGGGCGAGAACTTCACCCTGGTGCGCGATGAAGCGATCCCCCTTTAATGTCAACACAGGCACGCCCATACACAGGCCCTCCACGCTGGTCGTCCCCCCCGTGTAGGGAAAGGGGTCTAGGGCGATGTCGATCAGGTGATAAGCCGCCAGGTAGTCCTCCCGCGATGAGGGCCCCTGCAGAACCAGGCGTTCGCGCTCGACCCCTTGCTCCTCGAACGCAGTCAACATGCGTTCGGCGACGTCGGGCTCGGACAGCTGCCTGGCCTTGAGCATCAAGACCGAGCCTGGTATCGCCTGCAGCACCCGGGCCCAGACCCGGACCACGCGCGCATTGACCTTGCCAGGTTGTTGAAGCAACCGAAGGTAATGTGGCCGGTCGCTGCTGCAGGCAAGGGGCCCACTGGCAGGGGCACCGAGGGCGCCGTGAAGCACAGAGAGGTCTCGGGCAGGCGCCAGACTCGCTCGGTGTAGTGCCAGGCCTCGGACTCGGGTACCGCATGAGGGCTAGCCAGAATCCAGTCCATCTCAGTCAGGCCCGTAGTTCCAAAATAGCCCAGCCAGGTCACCTGCACTGGCGCCGGCCGGCGGGCGAACACCGCCAGCCGATTCAGGGCCGTATGGCCGGCCAGGTCGACCAGGACGTGCGGCGCCTGATCGTGAATAAGCCGGGCGGCCTCGTCATCGTTCAGACCGTGAATCGGACACCAGTGCGCGAACAGGTCGCGAAATTTCTCTGTGAGCGCATCCACTCGCAGATTGGTGGTGAAGGCGTAGGTCTCGAATCGATCCCGATCAAGATGGGACATCAGTCCCTCAAGGAAATAGCCCACCGGGTGATTCCTGAAATCGCCGGAGACGAAACCAATCTTCAAGCGAGCAGGTCGGTCGGCCGTAGACCAGTGTTCGAAGCGGTTCGTCACTTGGGTAGACACACACTGCCCGTAGGCACGCGCCTCGTCCAGCAGGGCCTGGGGAGAGGCGGACTCCAGATAGCTCATGACGAAAATCAGGTTGCTTCGCGCCTGGGCATTCAAGGGTTCGATCGCAATGGCTTGGCGGCAAGCCGCCTCGGCCTCGGCATGACGACCCATGCTGGCGAGGACCGCGCTCAGGTTGGTGAGCGCCTGCGGATACGCGTCATTCAGGCGCAGTGCCTGGCGATAGGCACGCTCGGCCTCGGACAGCAGGCCCTGCTTGTCTAAGAGGTTGCCGAGGTTGAAATGGGCCTGCGCGTAAGCGGGCTCCAGGCGGATTGCCTCAAGGTAACACGCCAGGGCCTGTTCGCGCTCGCCCAGGTGGAACAGCGCGTTGCCCAGGTTGTTGTGCGCAAGGGCGTATCCCGGCGCCAGTAGCACGGCCAGCCGGCACGCATCTGCCGACTGCGCGTAGTGCCCCAGGCTGGCCAGTGCATCGCCGAGGTTGGCTTGGGACTCGGCATCCTGGGGCGCAAGCCGAACAGCCTCCTGCATGGGGGCGATGCAATCCTGCAGCTGGTGATTCAACTTCAAGATCGAGCCATAGGCCTTCCATCCGAACTGGAAGGCAGGGAAGCGCTGAGTCATGGCTTGAGCCATGGCAGCGGCGGCCTGGTAGTCGCCGCTCTGGTAGGCATTGAGCAGGCGCTCCACCTCCTGCATCGGTGGCATTGAGGGCGCCGAGGAGGCGGACGAGGATTGCTTCGGAGGGGCCATCGCGACGGGGGAAAGAGCATCCAGGGCTAGACCGCCCCAGTCGTGGAAAGTCTAGCGTGTCAAGTCGAGCGTCCCGCAGGTCACGCGAACAGGTCCCCCTGCACCGCGCCGCCCGAGCCAGACGCCGCGGGTGCCGATCGACGCCCGCCGGCGCGACGACGCCCCGCGGCCGGCAAGCCAGCTTTTCTCGACCCATGCCGCGCCTGCACCGCGTCCGCCTCACGCCGCGCCGCATCCTGACTGCGCAGGCCATACATCCGCTCCTTGGCCGCCCGCAGCGCGGACTTCTCTTCGACGATCGGCGCCGGATAGTCCTGCCCGATCCTGCAACGCGCGAGCTGCTGTACCTCGAGCGGCATCGTCCAGGGCTCGGCCAGGTAGGCCAGCGGCACCCGCGCCAGTTCAGGCACCCAGCGGCGGATGAAAACGCCCTGCGGGTCGTGGTCCTTGGCCTGTTTGGTCGGCGAGTACATGCGTAGCGTGTTGATGCCGGTGGTGCCGCTTTGCATCTGCATCTGGCTCCAGTGGATGCCGGGCTCGAAGTCCAGAAACTGGCGCGCCAGGAACAGGCCCGTCTCGCGCCAGTGAAGCCACAGGTGGTAGCTGGCAAAACTCACCAGCATCGAGCGCATGCGAAAGTTCAGCCAGCCCGTGGCGCGTAGCGAGCGCATGCAGGCATCGATCATGGGGTAGCCGGTCTGGCCTTCGCACCAGGCGATGAACCGGGCTTCGTCGAATTCACCTTCGCGCAAGCCGTCGCATACCCGCGCGAAGTTGCGAAACTCGATGGCCGGCTCGCTCTCGAGCTTTTGCATGAAGTGGCAATGCCAGTGCAGCCGGCTGGCGAATCCGCGCAGGTCGCGCGCGAAGGCAGGGTCTGGCGTGGCAGCGATGGCCCGCTCGGTCGCCTGGTGCACCGTGCGCATCGAGAGCGTGCCAAAGGCCAGGTGCGGGCTCAGGCGGCTGCAGCCTGCGTCTGCGGAGAGCGGACTGGACAAGGCACGCCGGTAGCCCATGGCGCGGTGCTGAAGGAAGCTGCGCAAGGTGGCGTGTGCAGCTGCCTCACCCGCCGCCTGCAGCGTCTTGCCGTGGGGAGCCAGCCCGAGGCTGGCCAGCGTGGGCAGGGCCTGCGTGTCGGCGCCGGCCGCAGCCTCCAAGCGACCGGTCAGGCGCTGCAACGGTGCGTCCATGCGCGCCTGCCAGCGCGCGGCCCAGCCCGATCGGCTGCGCAAGCGGCGCACCACGCCGGTCTGGGTGGACTCCTGCCAAGCCACCCCGCGCGTGCGGCACCAGTGGGCCACGGCCAGGTCCCGGTCATAGGACCAGCCAGAGCCCGTTTCCTCGTGACTGAGAAGATGCGTGTAGCCCATGGCCTCATGCAGCTGCGACAGCACCTGCACCGCTGACCCCACCCGCACCCACAGCGGCAGGCCCCGCCGGGCCAGGGCCTCGCGCAGCTGCGACACGCACGCGAGCGCAAAGTCCACATGGATTGCATCGCACTCCGGACTCTGGAGCCACTCGGGCTCGAGGATGTAGACCGCCAGCGCGTCGCCGTGCGCCTGCGCTCGCGCCAGCGGCTCGTGATCCTGCACGCGCAGGTCACGCTTGAACCACACCAGGGCTCGGGTGGACGACGGCATGGAAACTTCAGAAGCAAAAAGCGGAGCCACGAGCCTACAGCGCCCGGCAAACCCACGCCCGCACGCGGGCATCCCCCGGTATCAACCTAGGGCTAGCCCTCGGTTGTCTGGTCCGGCTTTTGTGCACAATCAGGCGCGCCTTGACCGGGCCCACCGGCCAGAGGCCAGAACACAGAAAACCACAGGAGACACGCCATGCATCACGGGATCGTCAAGGGACTCTTGGCCGCAGCGGCCGCCACGGTATTGGCTACCAGCGCACAAGCCGCCGACAAACTCAAGATCGGTTTTGTCAGCACGCTCTCGGGCCCTTCGGCGGCCCTGGGGGTGGATATCCGTGACGCTTTCCTGCTGGCGGTCAAGCTCAATGGCGGCAAGCTCGGCGGCGTCGAGGCCGACGTGATGATCGCCGACGACCAGTTCAAGCCCGACGTGGGCAAGCAGCTGTTCGAGCGCTTCGTCAAGCGCGACAAGGTCGACATCCTCACCGGCGTGGTGTTCTCCAACATCATGCTGGCCGGCCTGCCGGAAGCCATCGACAACAAGACCATCTACCTGAGCCCCAACGCCGCGCCCTCGCCGATGGCCGGCAAGCAGTGCAACCCCTACTTCTTCGCGGTGTCCTGGCCCAACGACGCCTACCATGAGGCCGCCGGTCAGCACGCCACCACCCGGGGCGTGAAGTCCGCCTACCTGCTGGCGCCCAACTACCAGGCGGGCAAGGATTCGCTCGAGGGCTTCAAGCGCTTCTACAAGGGCAAGGTCACCGGCGAGGTCTACACCAAGCTGGGCCAGCTCGATTACGCCGCCGAACTCGCCGAGATCCGCGCCGCCGCGCCCGAGGTGGTCTACACCTTCCTGCCCGGGGGCATGGGCACCAACTTCATCAAGCAGTTCATGGCCGCTGGCCTGAACAAGCAGACCCGCCTGCTGCTGCCGGGATTCAGCGCCGACCAGGACATCATCCGCAGCATCGGCAACGACATGCTGGGCGTCTTCGACACCGCTCACTGGGCGATGGACCTCAATAACGACGCGAACAAGAAATTCGTCGCCGAGTTCGAGAAAGAATACAAGCGCCTGCCCACCGTCTACGCCTCACAGGGCTACGACACCGCGCTGCTGATCGACGCCGCGGTGCGCGCGACGGGTGGCAAGATCGCCGACAAGGAAGCCCTGCGTCAGCAGATCAAGGCCGCCAAGTTCGCATCGGTGCGCGGTGACTTCCGCTTCAACACCAACAACTACCCGATCCAGAACTACTACCTGCGCGAAGTGCAGAAAGACGCCCAGGGTCGACTCGTCAACCGAGTCGTCGGCCAGCCGGTTCTGACCCGCCACGGTGACGCCTACGTCCAGGACTGCCCGATGAAGTAAGGGGCTTGCGGCCCTCATGTCTGGAATCCTGTTGCTGGAGCAGGCCCTCAACGGCCTGCAGTTCGGGTTGATGCTGTTCTTGCTGGCCGCCGGGCTCACCCTGGTGTTCGGCATCATGGACATGATCAACCTCGCCCATGGCGCCCTCTACATGGTGGGCGCCTTCCTCACCGCATGGCTGGCCAGCCTCACCCAGTCCTTCTGGCTGGGCGCGGCGCTGGCCGTGCCGCTGACGGCGCTCCTGGGCATGGTGCTGGAGGCGACGCTCCTTCGCACGCTTTATGCCCGCGACCACCTTTCGCAGGTGCTCGCCACCTTCGCCCTGATCCTGATCCTCAATGAATCGGTGCGCATGATCTGGGGCTCCGACCTGCCGCTGTCGGCACCGCCCGCCCTGTCCGGGCCGGTGCAGTTGCTGCCAGGTCTGGCCTATCCCAGCTACCGGCTGGTGATCATCGCGGTGGGTCTGATCACCGCCTTGCTGTTGTATCTGGCCGTCACCCGCACCCGCATCGGCGCCTGGGTGCGCGCGGGCGCGGCCAATCGCGAGATGGCGATGGCCATGGGCGTGAACATCCAGCGCCTGTTCACCCTGGTGTTCGGCGTGGGCGCAGCGCTGTGCGCAGTCGCTGGCGCCATGCTGGGCCCGCTGCTGGCCGTGCAAGTGGGCATGGGCGAGAACATCCTGATTCTGGCTTTCGTCGTCATCGTGATCGGCGGCATTGGCTCGGTCTGGGGCGCATTCGTCGGATCGCTGCTGGTCGGCTTTGTCGATACCGCTGGCCGCACCCTGCTGCCGCTGCTGTTTCGCGAGCTGCTGCCGCCGCAATGGGCGAGCGCCGCCGGCCCGGCGGTTGCCTCCATCGGGGTCTACCTGCTGATGGCGGTGGTCTTGTTCCTGCGACCGCAGGGCCTGTTTTCAACCCGCAGCCACTGAACGAACCCCTCGCGGCATGCACACCGACGACTCTCTGCGACCGATCCGCGGCACCACCCTCTGGCTCTGGTGGGCGCTGCTGGCGGCCGCCATCGCCCTGCCCTTCGTGCTGCAGGCACTGAAGCTGGATTTCTATACCAGCATGGCCAGCCGCATGCTGATTTACGGCCTGGCGGCCTGCAGCCTGAACCTGCTGATTGGCTACGGCGGACTGGTGTCGTTCGGCCATGCGGCCTTCGTCGGCGTGGGCGCCTACACCGTCGCCATCCTGATCACCGAGGGCCAGCCCAATGGCTGGATCGGATTTGGTGCCGCCATGGGCATCGCAGGTCTCCTGGCCGGATTCATCGGCGCGATCTCTCTGCGCACGCGCGGCGTCTACTTCATCATGATCACGCTGGCCTTCGCCCAGATGATTTATTACCTGGTCAACTCCATCAAGGCCTATGGCGGCGACGAGGGGCTGAACATTCGCCGCCGCTCGGATTTCGGCTTCGGGCTGGACCTCAAGAACGACATCGCCTTTTATCTGTTCGTGCTGGGCCTGCTGGCGCTCACGCTGGTCTTCACCGCGCGCCTGGTGCGCTCGCGCTTTGGCCGCGTCATCCTGGCCGCCCGTGACGACAACGTGCGCGCCGAGTCCATCGGTTTTCCTGTCTTCCGCTACCAGCTGGCGCTGTTCATGATCGCGGGTGCACTGGGCGGCCTGGCCGGCGCGCTCATGGTCAACCATCAGAACTACGTCAACCCCAACCTCATGCACTGGACCCAGTCGGGCACGCTGATGGTGATGGTGATCCTGGGCGGCGTGGGCCGACTCAGTGGCGGCGTCTGGGGTGCCATCGTGCTGCTGGCCCTGGAAGACGTCATCGCGGAGTACACGCTGCACTGGGCCTTCTACGTGGGCTGGATCCTGCTGGCGGTGGTCCTGTTTGCCCCGCGCGGGCTCAGTGGCCTGTTCGCGCGCAAGCCGGCTACAGGCTCCGCTGCCGGAGGCGCCCATGGCTGACGCGGCACTGCTCGAGGTGCGAGGGCTGGTCAAGCAGTTCGGCGCGCTCAGAGCCACCGACGGCGTCGACCTCGCGGTGCGTACCGGCGAGATCCATGCCCTCATCGGCCCCAACGGTGCCGGCAAGACCACGCTGGTCGCTCAACTCTCCGGTCATGTGCGTCCCGACCAGGGGCAGATCCGCATGGCCGGCCAGGACATCACCCGCCGCCAACCGCATGAACGCGTGCGCCTGGGACTGGCCCGCTCCTTCCAGATCACGCGCCTGTTCAAGTCCTTCAGCGTGCAGCACAACCTGGCGCTGGCCGTACAGGCACGCAGCGGCCACAGCTTCTCGTTCTGGCGGCCGGTCGACGACGAGGCGGCCCTCACCCGCGAGGCCCAGGCACTGGCCGATCAGATCGGTCTGGCTGATCGACTGGCCCACCCGGCCAGCGCGCTCTCGCACGGCGAGCAGCGGATCCTGGAGCTGGGCCTGGCCGTGGCCACCCAGCCCCGACTGCTGCTGCTGGACGAGCCCATGGCCGGCGCCGGCCCCACCGAGTCGCAGCGCATTCTGAGCTTGATCCAGCAGCTGCGAGCACGCATGGCCATCCTCCTGATCGAGCACGATATGGACGCCGTCTTCACGCTGGCCGACCGCATCACGGTATTGGTCAACGGCGCGGTCATCGCCTCGGGCACGCCCGACGCGATCCGACAGGACCCGCAGGTCATCGCCGCCTACCTGGGCGAGGAGCACGCATGAACGCCCTGCTCGAGATCGAAGGCCTGCAGGCCGCCTACGGCAGCAGCGCGGTCCTGCACGGCATCGACCTGCAGCTGGGGCGGGGCGAAGTGATGGGGCTGCTCGGTCGCAACGGCATGGGTAAGACGACCCTGATCCGCAGTCTGCTGGGGTTGCACCGTCAGCACACCGGACGGGTCCGCTTCGCCGGCCAGGACCTCACCGGGCTGCGCGCCGACCAGGTGGCGCGGCTGGGGCTGGCGGTCGTCCCCGAGGGACGGCAGGTGTTCCCCACCCTGAGCGTGGTCGAACACCTCACCGCCTTCGTGCGCAACCCGCACCGCGCCCCCGAGCCCTGGACCCCCGAGCGGGTGCTGGCGCTGTTCCCGCGCCTGGGCGAGCGGCGTCACCACATGGGGTCGCAGCTTTCGGGTGGAGAGCAGCAGATGCTGGCCATCGGTCGGGCCCTGGTGACCAACCCGCTGCTGTTGATCCTGGACGAAGCCACCGAAGGCCTGGCGCCTCTGATTCGCGAGGACATCTGGCGCTGTCTTGCGCAGCTGCGCGAGGCCGGTCAGACCCTGATCGTGGTCGACAAGTACGTCAATCGCCTGGTCGATATCGGCGACCACCACCTGATTCTCGAGCGGGGTCAGACTGCCTGGCGCGGCACCTCGGACGCCCTGCGCGACGACCGCAGCCTCTGGAGCCGCTACCTGGGGGTCTGACCGCGACGGCGCCTAGTGCGTCCTAGCCAAAGGCCTGCTGTGCGCAGGTCCGGATCAACTGCATCAGCACCCGCGCGGGCGGGCTCAGCGACCCCTTGCGCCGGCGCGTCAGGCCCATGATGCGGGTCCAGTGCGTGTCGGGCACGTCCAGGGCCGTGAGCTGCCGGGCCTGCGCCTCCCAGTAGATCAATTCCTTGGGGATGAAGGTCAGAACGTCGCTTTGCATCACCAGCGACTTCATGAGGACGGTGGAAGTGGTCTCGAATTGCGGCACTGGCGGCGTGAGGTTGTGCGCCAGAAAGAATTCATCGAAGGCCACCCGCTCGAGCTCGCGTGCCCGGGGCAGCACCCAGGCATACGACACCAGGTCCTGCGGCGTCAGCCCCCGCTGGCGCGCCAGCGGGTGGCCGCTGCGGGCAACCACCACCGCCGGCTCGGTGCACAGGCGCTCGTGCACCAGCTCGGGATCGCTGCCGCGTGAGGGCACCGACGACAGCGCGAAATCAATCTCGCCCTGGCGCACCCCCGGCATCAGGGACTCGTTCAGGCCATAGAGCACGGTGACCGCGATGTCCGGGTGCGCCTTTTCCAGCTGCTGCAAGGCCATGGGCAGGAGGCGGCTGGCCTCGGTCGGCCCGCACCCCAGGAGCACATGGCCACGGCGGGCGCCGCGCATGGCCTCGATCTGGGCGGTCGCATGGCGCATCTCGGCCTCCATGACCTGGCCGTGGGCCAGCAGGGCCTGGCCGAACACGGTGGGCGTGACGCCAAAGCGCCCCCGCTCCAGCAGTCGCACGCCCAGCGTCGCTTCCAGCGACTTGATGCTCTTGGACAGGGCGGGCTGGCTGATGTCCAGGTCGGCCGCGGCCACGCTGAGGTTGCCGTGGCGCGCCGCCGCGACGAACAGTTGGAGCTTTCGGTAATCCATAACCCATGGTAATTGAATTAGTCGTTTGGGTTGTAGGTGGCGAATCGGCTATTTGCTACTTTTGGGGCAGTCATCGCACTGCCAGAACGAAACAGGAGAACCCATGCTTGATATCGACCAGCTGGTGCAGCCCGATCGCGTGCACCGCACCGTCTACACCGACCAGGAAATCTTCGACCAGGAGATGACGCACATCTTCGAAAAGGCCTGGGTCTATTGCGGCCACGAATCGCAGGTGCCCAAGACGGGCGACTACTACACCCTGCAGATCGGGCGCCAGCCCATGGTGATGGTGCGTGACCGCGATCGCAGCATCCGCGTGCTGTACAACCGCTGCCCGCACCGCGGCGTGCAGCTGTGCGCCAATCACAGTGGCAACACCGGCAACGGCTTCGTATGCTCGTACCACGCCTGGAGCTTCCACCTGGATGGCAAGGTCCGTGCGATCCCCATCTCCAAGGGCTACGAGGGGACTCGCCTGGACTTTGACGACCCCGACTGCAGCATGGTGCCCGCCGCGCGCGTCGACACCTACCGCGGCTTCGTCTTCGCCAGCCTGGCGGCCGACGGCCCCGGCCTGGTGGAATTTCTGGGCGAAGCCAAGGTGGCTTTTGACGATATGTGCGACCGCTCGCCCGTAGGCGAGGTCGAGGCGGTGCCGGTATGCCACCGCGTCGTGCAGCACTCGAACTGGAAGTTCTTCATGGAGAACCAGCTCGATGCCCTGCACCCTTCGGTCACCCACCAGTCCACCGGCGTCTCGGCGACCCGGGTCGAAAAGCGCATCAAGCAGGAACAGGGCTCGGCACCGCTGCACTACCACTACCTGTCGACCTTCTCCTCGAGCTTCGCGCAGTGGGACTCGGTGCAGACGGTCAACTTCCCGCACGGCCACGGCATTCTCAAGGCCTATATGGGCCTGCGCCCCACCGACCCCGACACCGTCGAATACGAAGGCCTGATCAAGAAGGCCTATGGCGAGGAAAAGGGCGAGGAATACCTTTCGCGCAGCATCCACCACGTGTTGATCTACCCGTACCTGTCCGTGCAGTCGCCCCTGCAGCAGATTCGCGTGCTGCGCCCGATGGGCCCGGGCAAGACGCTGTCCGAGATCTGGCACTTCCGGCTCAAGGGCGCACCTGAGGCCATCTATCAGCGTGCCATGTGGTACTTCAACCTGGTGAACTCGCCCGCCACCATGATCAACGCCGACGACCTGGAAAACTGGAATCGCGCGCAGATCGGCCTGAACTCACGCGGCGGCGAGTGGGTCAGCTTCCACCGAAACCACGGCGGCGACACCGAAAAAGACGGCATCACCTACTCCAACAACGGCACGTCCGAAGTCGTGATGCGCAATCAATTCAAGGCCTGGTCCGCATACATGCGCCCGGCCGGCGCAAAGGCCTGAACCGGAGTTCTCCATGAGCAAAACACTTGATGTCCAAAAGGCCCTGAACGCCAATGTGGTGATCGAAGGCGTGCAGTCCATGAGTGGCGCCGAATCGATCGCGCCTGACCACATGGGACGGGGCCGCGTCCCCGCCAGTGGCTATGTCCCGCAGCCGATCACCGTCGACCCGGCGCTGCTGCGCGAGGTCGAGGTCCTGCTGTATCGCCAGGCCGCGTTGCTGGACGCGCGCAACTGGCAAGGCTGGATCGATTTGTTCGCCGACGATGGCGTCTACTGGGTCCCCGCCACCCCCGAGCAGACCGACTGGAAGCGCGAGCCTTCTATCTTCGCGGAGGACCGCGACCTCATGGACGTGCGCATGGGACGTCTGAGCCATCCCAACGCCTGGTCGCAGGCCGCGCAATGGGGCACCAATCACCTGGTGGGCAACATCATCATCGAGGCCGCCACCGCGCAAACGCTCGAAGTGCATTCGCGCTTTCAAATGATGGAGATGCGGCGCGACATGATGCGTCACTTCGGCGGCACCTACCGTCACTCGCTGGTCAAGGTCGGCAGCCAGTGGAAGATCCGGCTGCAGCGCGTGGACCTGATGAACGGCCAGGCCAGCTACGACTACGTGATCCAGGCCTGGGTCTGAAAAAGCCGGCCTGATTTCAGCCGGCAGACCCAGAAATTGGGGTGGTCGCGCAGTTCAGGCCTACTTTGCCTGCGCGAGCGCCCCGACATGCCTTCCACCCGTGCCCGTGTCCGGGAGCGTGAACTCGGCGAGTACCTCCAGCATCGCGTGAAACCCGGCAGCGCTTTTTGCAGCAGCTGGCGCGGATGGGGCCGACCCTTCACTCTTGCCATCCCCGGCAGGCCAGGTCAGAAACTGCGCGAGGTCCTGGTCTTGCAGACCCAGGCGGGGGCTCAGGGCCGCCTCGACCAGGATCCGCGCAGTTTCGGTATTTCCCTGCTGCATCGCGGTCACCAGGCCCGGCGTGCCGTTCCGGTCTCTCGCCAGCAGCAGGTCCAGGGCCTGTTGCCGGTTGCAGCCCGCCAGCGTTTGCACGAGTCGCTGCGCCAGGCCGGCGTTCAGGTTGTCGGAGATGCGCAGCTGCAATTCGGCCACGGAGCACTGGGGGCCTGCGTGGGTGACGCTGGCGGGCTGGCTCTTGGTGTCGGCGCGGGACGCTTCGGGCGACGGGGAATCGCCCAGGTCGGCGGGATCCAGCTCGATCACCCGCGCCAGGCGTTCCGCCGGGTCCGAGGGGAAATAGTCCGCGAGATCGTCCTCCTCGAGAAATGTACCCAGCGTGCATGCGCGGGTGCTGGACTCGTCCAGCACCAGGCGCTGGTGGGTCAGGGTCTGATTGGGGTCATAAAACATGACCACCCGATAGGGCGACTGCCCCTCCTTCTGCTTCACCTGGAGTTCGGCCAGCATCACATGGTTGACGGACACCACCAGCAGGTGGCGGTGCTCCCCCGGCTTCAGGGTCTTGAACTGGTCCTCGAGAAACGCGCCCCAGCGCGAAGCCAGCACCAGGTGACTACGACCCGAGCGCGCCGCGATCGCTTCATAAAGGGTGTCGGTGCTGGAGTCCACGGTGGCCTGCAGTCTCTCGGTGGTGGCAAAGCCCGAGTAGCTGAAACGACCGGTCGGCTCGCCGGCCTGCCTGGCTTGCAGGTACGTCGACCGTGCCCGCCATACGGCGATCGCGAGGTGACGGCAGGCGATCTCCTCGTCGCTGTCAGTAAAGCGCGCTTTGCAGTTCAGGTTGACGTCCCGCTCCGTTTCGCCTTCCTCGACAGAGGTAAGGAGGGCGGACATCCCCGGGTCGAGCGCCCGCAGGTACGGCTCGGGCGCCTCGACGAGACGGACCTCGCGCTGCTCCAGCCGGGTAGCGCAGGCCTGCGCGCTCGATGCGGCGAGAGGAATAGGCGGATCCGCCACAGGGCCGGGCCGGACCTCGCGAACCTGGCGCACCTCGAGTCCACCCGCCGCGTCGCCAGGGGCGGTCTGCGGGGCAGGGGACGGATCGCGGGACTGCGCGGGCAGTCCGCCCACCGACAGGCCGGTGCCGCGTACCGTGCTTGTGCTCATGACCATCTCGCACCACCTTTCCCCCCCTCTGCCCACCAGCCCTTCGCGGCGGGAGACGGGTACGGATGAGCTTAAGGAGCGACTGCTGAGCAAATCCTTGCAGCTCATCCTTAAGATGCGGGGTCTGGACACATTCCCATGCACACACCCCCCTCTCCATCCAGCCCCCAGGCCCTGCAAGGCCTGAAAGTCCTCGAAATGGGCCAGCTGATTGCTGGCCCTTTCGCCGCCAAGACCCTGGCCGACTTCGGCGCCGAGGTGATCAAGATCGAGCCGCCGGGGGGCGGTGATCCCTTGCGCAAATGGCGTCTGCTCAAGGACGGCACCTCGGTCTGGTGGCAGGTGCAGTCACGCAACAAGCGCTCGCTGGCCCTGGATCTGCGTACCCCCGAGGGCCAGGCCCTGGTGCGCCAGCTGGCCGCCGAAGCCGACGTCCTGATCGAGAACTTCCGCCCCGGCGCGCTGGAAGGTTGGGGACTTGCGCCGGAGGACCTGCTGGCGGCCAACCCGCGCCTGGTGGTCCTGCGTATCAGCGGCTACGGCCAGACCGGCCCCTACCGCAACCGCCCCGGCTTCGGTGTCGTGGGCGAGGCCATGGGCGGTCTGCGGCATCTGACCGCCGAACCCGGACGGGTGCCCGTGCGGGTCGGCGTGAGCATCGGTGACACCCTGGCCGCCCTGCACGGGGTGATCGGCATCCTGCTGGCCTTGCAGCACCGCCACGCGAGCGGCCGCGGCCAGGTGATCGACGTGGCCCTTTACGAAGCCGTCTTCAACTGCATGGAGAGCCTGCTGCCCGAGTACAGCGCCTTCGGCGCGGTGCGCGGTCCGGCAGGCAGCGCCCTGCCCGGCATCGCGCCCTCCAACGCCTACCGCTGCCAGGACGGTGGCTACGCGCTGGTGGCGGGCAACGGCGACAGCATCTTTCGCCGTCTCATGACCCTGATCGGCCGTGAAGACCTGGCCAGCGACCCAGCCCTGGCGGACAACACCGGACGCGTGGCGCGCGTGGAGGAACTCGACGCCGCCATCGGCGCGTGGACCGCGCAGCGCAGCGTCGAGGAGGTGCTGCAGGCCCTGGAAGGCGCCGAGGTGCCAGCAGGCCGCATCTACACGGTGGCCGACATCGCAGCCGACCCGCACTACCGGGCGCGCGACATGCTGCAGCAGGTGCAGATGGACGACGGCAGCGCCCTGACCGTGCCGGGCGTCGTGCCCAAACTCTCGATGACGCCCGGCGCGCACCGGCGCAATGCGCCAGCCATCGGCCAGGACACCGAGGCGGTGCTGCGCGAGATCGGGCTCACGCCCGAACAGGTGCAGGCCCTGAAGTCACGCGGCATCGTGGCTTGAAGCAGGCGGGCCATGTCGTCCTCCCGTTCCGTCCGTATCTTTCTCTCCAGCACCTTCCGCGACTTCGGCGGGGAGCGGGACCTGCTAGTGCGCCGCGTCTTCCCCGCCCTGCGTGCGAAGCTGCGAGAGCGCTTCGTCGAACTGGTCGACGTGGACCTGCGCTGGGGCATCACCGTGCAGCAGGCCGAGCGCGGCGAGGTGCTGCCGATCTGCCTGTCCGAGATTGATCGCGCGCGGCCCTTCTTCATCGGCATGCTGGGTGAACGCTACGGCTGGATCCCGCCACCCGAGGGCTATGCCCCCGACCTGGTCGAACGCCAACCCTGGCTGAAGCAGCACCAGGGTGGCAAGAGCGTCACCGAGCTGGAAATCCTGCACGGCGTCCTCAATAACCGGCGCATGCACGGGCGGGCCTTCTTCTACTTCCGCGCCCCGGGCTATGCCCGGACCCAGGGTGGCGACTACGTGGCCGCCAGCCCCGAGGACCGCCAGCGCCAGTCCGACCTCAAGCGCCGCATCCGCGCCAGCGGCTATCCGGTTACCGGCTACCGCGACCCGCAGGCCCTGGCCAGGCGCCTGGAGCAGGACCTTTGGGCGCTGCTCGATGCCGAATTCCCCGCCTCCTCGGTACCCGATGCCTTCGAGCGCGAGGCCATGCGCCATGAGGCCTACGCCATCCCCCGCCGTCGCCTCTACCTCGGCGGCGATCGCTACCAGGCGGTACTCGAGCAGTCGCTCACCGCCGGCGACGCCCGCATCCTGGTCGAGGGCGCGTCCGGTGGCGGCAAGAGCGCGCTGATGGCGAACTTCTTCGCGGGGTGGCGCCAGCGGCATCGGCGCCACGTGGTCCACGAGCACTACCTGGGCGCCAGCGCCGATGCGGCATCGCCCCACGCGCTGGTGCGCCGCCTGGTGGAACGCATCCAGCGCACCACCGGCAGCCAGGACCCGATTGCAGACGACCCGCAGGCCCTGATGGAGAGCCTGCCGCAGTGGCTGGCCGTGGCCAGCGCGTGGGCGCGCAAGCGCCGCACGCGGCTGGTCATCGTGCTGGACGCCCTGAACAACCTGCGTGAGCAGCAAGATCTGCGCTGGTGGCCAGACTACCTGCCCCAAGGGATCACGCTGGTGGTCTCATGCCTGCCTGGCCCGGTCTTGCAGGCGCTGCAGGGGCGCACGCCCCAGGGCCCGGGTTGGCGACAGATCACGGTCAAACCCCTGACCGCCGCCGAACGCCGTGACCTGCTCACGACCTACCTGGCCCGCTACAACAAGGTGCTCCCGCGCGATCTGACCGCGCAGGCCCTGGCCCACCCGTTGGCTGGCAACCCACTGTTCCTGCGCACACTGGCCGAGGAACTGCGCCTGTTCGGGGTGCATGAACAACTGACCGATCGGCTCGCGCACTACCTGGAGAGTCAGGCCATCGACGACCTGTTCGAGCGCGTGCTGGCCCGGGTGGAGGGCGACTGTGGTGCGCGCGCCGTGCGCGCCGCCATGACGGCGATCTGGGCCAGCCGTGCAGGCCTCACCGAGGGCGAGATCCTGGCGCTCGCCGGCCTCGTGCCCGCCACCTGGGCGCCGATCCGAAACGCCCTGGACGAAGCCCTGCTCGAGGCAAACGGTCGCATCACGTTCGCCCACGACTACCTGCGCGTGGCGGTGAAGGATCGCTACCTGCCAGATCTCACATCACAGCGCGCGGCGCACCGGCGCCTGGCGCGCTGGTTCGCCAGCCTGCCACCGCAGGCACGCCGGGCCGAGGAAGAACCCTGGCAATGGCAGCAAGCGCAGGACTGGCCACGTCTGCGGCGCTGCCTCTCGGACCAGGACATGTTCCTCGCGCTGCGGCACACGCAGGGCACGCAGGCCCTGCTGTCCTACTGGATCGCACTGGAGACCGCGCAAGGCCTGGATACCGCGCGCGCCTGCCTTGGGGCCTGGCGTCGGTGGTCGAGGCGCGGCAGCGCGCGCGAGCAGGCCGGGACCGTCGCGGAACTGGCCCGCTTCCTGATCGACACCGGACGCATCGGCGCGCCCACCCTAGCGCTGGCACAGGAAGCCGTGCGACGGTTGGAGGTGGCACGCGGTCCACGCCATGCGGCCACGCTGTCGGCCCGCAGCGCGCTGGCATCGCTGCACACCGATGCGGGCCGCTACGAACAGGCCCTGGCGCTGCAACAGGACATCCTCGCGCTGCGCAGACGGCGCCTGGGGCCGGACCACCCCGACACGCAGTCCACGCTGGGCAACCTCGCCCTGCTCCTGACCTACATGGGAAGGCATGCCCAAGCCCAGTCGGTCTACGACGAACTGCTCCCGAGCCTGCGCCGCACTCTGGCCACTGGAGCCTCGCGCGAGGACTACCTGACCGCCGTGAATAACCAGGGCCTGCTGCATTACTACCAGGACCGGCACGCGCTGGCCGAGCCCTGCTTCCAGGACGCCTGGCGGCAGCTACGCACCCTCCTGGGCCCGGACCATCCGGACAACGGCGACAAGATCAACAACCTGGCCAACCTGTATTTCAAGCAGGGGCGGCTGGACGAGGCCATCGCTCTGCACCGGCAGTGCCTGGCGCTATGGCAAGAGGGTCTGGGCGCGAACAACCCGCGTACCGCCAGCAGCTGCAACAACCTGGGCTACATCCTGCTCACGAAAGGCGACTTCGCGGGTGCAGAGCCGCTGCTCGACCGCGCGCACGCGGTCTACCTGCAGCGGCTGGGGGAGCGGCACCCGAACACCTTGTCCTGCGCCAACAGCCTGGCGATCGTGTACAGCCAGACCGACCGGAAGGCGCAGGCGATCGAGCGCTTCACGCGCGTGCTGCACGCGCGGCAAGAGGTGCTGGGCGTCGACCATCCCCAGACGCAGGCCACGCAAAAGCGCCTGAATGGATTGCTGGCGGGGCCTAGCGCTGCAGGCTCAGTCGGTAGCTAAAGGCACCCGGGTGGTAGACGCTGCGCTCGTGGTGCATCGCCTGGTCAGACAGGGTGTAGACGGTCCGCTCCACCCGCAAGATAGCCGATGGCGCCCGAAGCTTCAGTCGGGCGCATTGCGCTGACGTCGCCAAGTCGGCCTGGATATCGACCGTGGCACGCGCCACGCGCAGACCGAGTTCGGTCTCGTACACAGTCAGAAGGTCCGCCTGCTGCAAGGCCTCGACGTCCAGTCCCTGCGCCGCGTCGGGGTGGATCCAGGTGTGGTTCTCCGACAGTGGATGCGCGTCGGCATAGCGCAGGGTGTGTAGCTGGAGGCACTGCTCGCCGTCGTCCAAACCCAGGGCCTCACACACGTCGGCCGCAGGACGGCGTGGGCGCAGCGACAGCACCCGAGTGCGCACCTTGCGACCCTGGCGGGCCAGGGCTTCGGTCAGCCCCTGCAGGCGGCTGAGGTCTTGCACGATCGCCACAGGGGCCACAAAGGAGCCCTTGCCCTGCGCGCGGTCGATCAAGCCTTCAGCGGCCAGATCCGCCAGGGCATGACGCACCGTGATGCGACTGACCTGGTGATGCGCCATCAAATCGGCCTCGCTGGGAAGCCGATCACCGGTACGCCATTGGCCGCTGTGGATGCCCCGGCGCAGGTGCTCGCGCACCTGACTGCGCAAGGTGCGCGTGGACCCAGCGTCTGGGTCGGGGCGAGGCTCGGCCGCGCTTTTCATAACTTGTTATAACATGTTGCCCATCCCCTTCCCCTGTCCCGCCCTGCCCCTGAGGAGTACCCCATGTCTCTGATTTCCCCCCTGCGTCGCCACCTGCTCAGTGCCTGCTGCCTCTCCCTGCTGGCCGGCGCCTGCCTGGCGCAGGCCGGCGACTACCCGCAAAAGCCCATCACCGTGGTGGTGCCCTTCGCCGCGGGCGGTAGCGTGGATTCGGCAGCGCGCGTGGTCCTTCAGGGCATGAGCGACCGGCTCAAACAAAGCTTCGTGATCGAGAACGTCGCAGGCGCCTCAGGCACTATCGGTACGCAAAAGGTCGTGCGCAGCCCGGCGGACGGCTACACGCTGCTGTTTGCTGTGGCCAGCCCGATCAACGTGGCGCCCGTGGTCAAGCCCTCGACCGTGAAGTACGACGCGCTCAAGGAACTGGTACCGATCGGCGTCGCCGCCAGTTCGCCCTTCGTCCTGATCGCCAACCCCAAGCTACCGATCAACTCGGTGGCCGAACTGGTCGCGGCCGCCAAGAAGGAGCCGGGCAAGCTCAATTACGGCACCGACGGCGTGGGCACCTCCATGCACCTGACGGCCGAAATCATCAAGCTCAATGCCGGCATCGACATCGTGCATGTGCCGTACAAGAGCGGCCCGCAGGTACTGACCGAGCTGGCCGGCGGCACGCTGGAACTGGCGGTGATGCCGGTGTCTCTGGCGCAGCCCTTCATCCGCGATGGCAAGGTCAAGGCCCTGGGCGTGACCTCCCGTAACCGCTGGCCGAGCCTGCCCAATGTCCCGGCGATCGCCGAGACTGCCGGTCTGCAGAAATTGGACGAAGACTCCTGGTACGGTCTGCTTGCCCCGGCCGGCACACCCGCGCCGGTGCTGGACCGCCTGACCCTCGCCCTGCGCGAGACGCTCAAGGACCCCGCCATCGTCGAGAAGATGAACACCGGCGGACTCAAGCCCATGGCACTGGAGCGCGGCGCCTTCGCCACCCTCCTGCAACGCGAGCGCGATAGCCTGGCCGCGGCGGTCAAGGCCGCAGGCATCAAGCCCGAATGAGCCATCGCGCTCGCCGCTGGCGGCTGGCGCTGTGCTGATCGCCTGGTTGCTCATCGCCCTGGCGGGCTTCGCCATCGGGTCGACCTCGATCGGCGGCGTGCTGGTCGTGCCCGCCTTGCATCACTGGATGGGGCTGGGCATTGCCGATGCAATGGCCATCTCCAGCCAGGCATTTTTCTGGACGGGGCTGTGGGTCCTGCTGCGCCTGCCCCGCCTGGGCCTGGACCTGCTGCAACGTGAGCGGGTGCTATTGGCCGCCGCCCTGCTCGGGGCTGTGCTCGGAGCCTGGCTCACCCCATGGGTGCCAGCGCCGTGGATTCGCTCCTGGATCGGCACCCTGGCCCTCGCCTCCGGCGTGTATGGCCTGTGGCAGGCCCGGGTACACGCAGGCGGTACGCTGACCGGCGTCTGGCCCGGCACGCCCACCCAGATCGCCCTCGGATTGCTGGTGGGCGTGGGCTCAGCGCTCTCGGGCACCGGGGGGCCAGTGATGCTGCTGCCGCTCCTGATGCTGCGACGATGTGCCTTCGAGCGATCCGTCCAAGTAGCGTTAGTGCTGCAAGTGCCGATCGCCATGGCTGCGACGGCCACGCACGCCACGGCCGGCCGGCTGGACCTCAGCTACGGTATGGCGGTAGCCGGGGTGTTGCTGGTCTCCGCGGAGATGGGGCGGCGCCTCTCGCGCCGCTGGTCGCGCCGCGCGTTGCAGGCAGGCACCGCCATGCTCCTGATTGGCACCGGCCTGTGGTTGTTCTGGATTGGATGAAAGCGCCAAGATGACACTCGATCCCAAGGATTTCCAGGCCGAGGCCTTGCTCCTCGCGCCGCAATGGACACTGATCGACGACGTGCCGCAGGCTGGCATCGGCGTCGTGATCCGCGGCGGCTGCTTCGAGACGGTAGGCCCGCTGGACGCCGTGCGACAACAGCACCCTCAGCTGCGGCCTCTGTCACTGCCAGGGCGCTTGCTGATGCCCGGACTGATCGACACCCACCATCACCTCACACAGGCCTATGGCAAGGCCCTGGCCTTTGGCGAACCCTCCGAGATCTTCCGGCGCATCTGGGTCCCCCTGGAGCAACACCTGACCGAGGAGGACCTGTACCTCTCAGCCAAGCTGACCGCGCTGGAGTCCCTGCGAGGCGGCTTCACCACGGTCTGCGATGCGGGCACGCGCTCGCCGGCGGGCCTGTCGGCCCTCGAGACTGCCGTGGGAGAGGTCGGCATTCGCTGCGTGCTCGCCAAAATCTGCCATGACCTCGGCGCGTCCGAATCCGATGTGGCGACCCTGATGACGCAGGCACAGCAGCACCTGGCGCGCTACCCCGCCGGCAGTCGTCTGCACGCATCGTTGGGCATCTCGATCCCCGAGGCTGCCAGCGACGCGATGCTGCATCGGGTCGCGCACCTATGCCGCGAAGCGGGTGTCGCCTTCCAAGTGCATATCAACGAACACCTCGCCTCGGTCGAACGCTCCCTCGTGGCGCGGGGCCTGCGTCCGCTGCAGGTCTTGGCGCATGCGGATGCCCTCGGCCCGGAATTGCTCGCGGCGCACGTGACCCTGGTCACACCCTCCGAGCTCGCACAACTGCGCGATGCCGGTGCGGCAGTCAGCTACAACCCGGTTGCCAGCAGCTGGAAAGGCAATGCGGTGGCGCCCGCCCTGCAGATGCACAGTATGGGGATTCGACTCGGACTCGGGACCGACGGCACGCGCGGCGACGCGTTTCGTTTGATGGATGCCGCCGAGACCGCGCAGCGCCTCACGCTGGGCATGGACATCGGTGATTTCTCGGTGGGCGCCGGCTGGACCTGGCTGCACATGGCCAGCGCGGGCGGTGCCGACGCAGCGCACCTGTCGGCCCTCACTGGCCGCATCGCTGCGGGCCTGGCGGCGGACTGCCTCCTGCTGGACGTGCAGGTGCCTGAGCTCACGCCGTCGTGGGACCTGGGATGGGAGCTGGTGCGACTGGCGCACAGCGGGCTGATCGAGATGGTGATGGTAGGGGGCTCGCTGCGACTGTGGAAAGGGTGGCCCCTGGGTTGGGACGCGCACGCGCTGATGCAGCGGGTACGCGAGCGCGCCGCCCAGGCCGTGCAGGCCGCCCCGATCCAGCGCATACACCCGACGTCGGCGCAGGCGCGCCGCGCGAGCTGAGGCGCGTTCGCTCAAGGGGCAGCGCGATCACCCGCCCGGACTGCGCCATCGCGCCGTCACCTCGATTTCCACCTTCGCGTCGTCCACCGCCAGCGGGCAGCACACCGTGGTGTTGGTGGGCCGAGCGTGGCCCAGTCGGCGCTTGATCACACCGCTCACGGCCGTCACGTCGGCTCGGTCTGGCACGTATACCCGCACGCGCACCACATCGGACAGGCTCGCCGGCACCTGAGCCAGGGCGGCCTCGATGGTGTCGAGCGCCTGCTCGGCCTGGGCCTGCGCAGACTCGGGCATCTGCATCGTCGTGAAGTTCACGCCGACGGTGCCCGAGACGAACACCCAGTCGCCATCGACCACCGCGCGCGAGTAGCCGGCCAGTTCCTCCCAGGGCGAACCGCTGGAGATGAACCGCCGGCCTTGCGAGTCGTTCATCGCGCTTATTGCAGCTGGTAGCCAGATTCGCGAATCACGGGCGCCCAGTGGGACGTTGCCGAGGTGATCCACTCCGCGGTCTGCTCGGGCGTCGCATAAGCCACTTCGTTACCCAGCTTCGACAGGCGTTCCACGACATCAGGCATGCGCAGCACGGTGGCCACGGCGCGGGTGAAGCGGTCGACGAAGGGACGGGGCATGCCCTTGGGCCCGACGAAGGCCAGCCAGGGGTTCTTGTCGACACCACGCAGCCCCAGTTCCTGGAAGGTGGGCACATCCGGTGCGACCTTGCTACGGGTGGTGCCGGAAATGGCCAGCACGTTGATACGACCCGCGCGATGGTGTTCGATGTACTCGGTCAGCGAGCTCACACCGGCCGGCACCTGACCGGCCAGCAGGTCCTGCACCAGCGGCGCACCGCCCTTGTACGGCACGACCACCGGATTCGAAATACCTAGCCCCTTGCCCACGATCAGCGAGGCAAACTGCGGCACGCTGCCCGGCGCTGGCACGCCGAAGTTAGCGCGACTCGGGTTGGCCTTGAGCCAGGCACCAAAGTCATTGAGGTTCTTCACATTGAGCGTGGACGAGACCCCCAGCGCGTTGAAATAGGTGGCTACACCCGCCAGCGGGGTGAAGTCGTTGACCGGGTCGTAGCCCGGGGCCTTGAAGGTCAGGGGGATGATCACCTGCGTGTGGTCGATCGTGAGCATGATCGTGGAGCCGTCGGCCGGGGCGGCCTTGAGCTGCTGCGTCGCGATCATGCCGCCGGCACCGCCGCGGTTCTCGACGATGAAGGGCTGGTTCATCACGTCCTTGAGCTTGTCGGCCAGCACGCGTGCGACGACGTCGGTGGCACCACCCGGCGGGAAGCCGACGAAGATCTTGACGGGCCCGTTGTAGTCCTGGGCCAGGGCCGGCGCACCGACCAGGGCCGTCAGGAGGGCGCTGACGATCAGGAAACGTTTCTTCAGTTGCATGGCTTTCTCCTCTTTCAGTGATTGCACTTACACGGACACCTGGGCAAACCGGGGATCGCGCCAGCGTTCCTCGGCAAGAATGTTTTTGAGCACCGTCACCGCGTCCCACAACTCGGCGTGGGTCAGCGTCAACGCGGACAGACCAAAGCGGATCACATCGGGCGCGCGAAAGGAACCTACCACACCCTCGGCCAGGAGCGCCTCGCACACCGGGCCGCCGCCCGGGCAGCTGAAGGCCACATGGCCGCCACGCGATTCGTAGTCTGCGGGCGACGCGAGCTTCACGCCCAACGGGCCGCATTGCTCGGCGAGTAGCGTGCACAGGGTCTCCGAGAGCGACCGGTGCTTGCGGGCCAGGTCCTTCGGGTCGACCTGCGCCCAGATCGTGGCGGCGGTCTCCATCACCGCGTTCTGCAGCACCGTCATGGTGCCACTCACCAGGGACAGCATGCCGGGTGCCGGCTGGTAATCGACACGGAAGTTCATGCGGTCCGCGTGCCCCAGCCACCCGGGCAACGCGGGCCAGGCCCGATCCTGCAGGTCGCGGCGGATGTAGGCCAGAGCCGCTGCGCCCGGGCCACCGCACAGGTATTTGTAGCCACACACCACCGCGAACTCCGCGCCGCTGGCGTGGAGATCGACGGGCACTGCACCTGCGGTATGCGAAAGGTCCCAGACCACGCGCGCGCCCGCGGCACGGGCCTGCGCGTTGACGACAGTCATGTCCCAGCGGAAGGCGCTGCGGTAGTCGGCATGCGAGAGCACCACCAGCGCGGTGCGGTCGTCCAGCAGCGCGGGCAGTTCATCGGGGTCGTCGAAGGGCGCGAGCTCCCAGCGGCCGCCGCCATGGTGCACCAGGCCCTGCACCACATGGCAGTCGGTCGGAAAGCCCTCGCGCTCGTAGACGATGCGCCGGCGCCTGGGCTCGCCCGCCACCAGCGACAACCCATAGAACGCCAGCTTGTGCAGGTTCAGCGAGGTGTTGTCCACCGCGATCACCTCGTCCGGGTGCGCACCGATCACGCGCGCATAGGCCGCGCCGATACGTTGCGGCGCATCCAGCCAGTCGGCCACCGTCCAGGCGTGACGTCGGTGCGCGGACCACTCGTCGTACAGGGCTCGGCGCATGCGCTCGCCAGCGGCCTTGGGCAGGGCCCCCATGGAGTTGGCGTCCAGAAAGATGGTGCCCGCGGGCGGCGGCTCGAAGGCCTCACGCACAGCGGCCAGCGGGTCGCGCGCGTCCAGAGCCTGGCAGTCGGCGCGCGTGATCATCGGGCCGCCTCGCGTGCGGCACTGCGCGAGGACAAGAGGTCGGTCATGAAGAACTCCTGGAAATCAATCCGTTGCGGCGGTCTGCATCTTCCCGCTGGGCATCGCGCTGCACCGGCGGCCCGAACCCGCCCCCTCCAGGCAGGTCGACCCGCAGGCGCCCGCCAGCGGGCACCGGGATCGCGCCCTTGCCTTGGAAAGCATGACACGTGCCATCGGGGTGCTCCACCTCCACCCGGCCAGGCGCACCGGGCTGGCCGCCCTGGCGTCCGCGCGCGGCGTTGTCGCGGCGATCGAAGGTGGCGGCGGAACATTCAAAGGGCGCGTCATCGCGCGCGCCGATCACGATGCGCTGGGCCAGCCCGCCGCGCCAGCGGCCGGCACCGGCGGAATCGGCCAGGTACTCCTTGTGCCAGAAGACCAGGGGCGACTGCGCCTCGGTGATCTCCACCGGAATGCCGCCCACTCCACTGGGGAAGGCGGTGGTGGACAGACCGTCCTTGGTCGGGCGCGCACCCGTGCCGCCCACGCCCACGCTCATGACATTGAAGGGTGTGCCGTGCCGCGCGTCGCGGTTCATGGCCAGCACCCAGATGCTGCCTGCGGACTCGGCCGGCACCTGCCCGTCCAGCGCCTGCTCCAGGCAGCCAAACATCAGATCGGGCAGCATCTGCCCGATCACGTGGCGCGCCGTCACCGGACTGGGGCGCAGCGGATGCACGATGCTGCCTTCCGGTGCAAGCACCTCGAAGGGCGCAAGCGAGGCGGCGTTGTTCGGAACATCCGGCGCGATCAGGCATTTCAGGCCGAACACCGAATAGGCATCGGTGTAGCACTTGGGCGAATTGATGCCGCGTGCCGAGGCCGCCGACGAGCCCGCATAGTCCACGGTCAGCCGATCGCCCTGCTTGCGCAGGGTCGCCTTCAGGGCCACCGGCGCGTCGTAGCCGTCCAGGTCCATGGTGGCCTGCCACTGGCCATCGGGCAGGCGGGCGATGGCCTCGCGTGCGGCGCGACCCGATTCGGCCAGGATATGGTCGGCCAGCGCGTCAATGCTGCCCAGGGAGAACTCCTGCATCATGTCCAGCAGACGCCGCGCCCCCACATCGTTGGAGCTCACCAGCGACAGGATGTCGCCGCGCACCTCCACGGGGTTGCGCGAGTTGGCCTGGATCACGGCCATCAGGTCTTCATTCAGCACGCCTGCGCGCACGAGCTTCAGGTGCGGGATGCAGGTGCCCTCCTCGTAGACCGAACCGGCCTCGGCGGAAAACCCGCGGCCGCCCACATCGATGGTGTGGCAGGTGGACGCGAAGATCGCCACGGGCTGCGCACCGCGAAACACCGGCGTCACCACCACGAAGTCGAACAGATGCCCGGTGCCGAGCCAGGGGTCGTTGGTCACCAGCACGTCACCAGGCACCAGGGAATTCAGCGGGTAGCGGTCCAGAAAATGGCTCACCGCCACGGCCATGGTGTTCACATGACCGGGCGTCCCGGTCACGGCCTGCGCCAGCATCTGTCCGTGCGTGTCATAGACGCCAGCCGAGAGATCACCCGCCTCCCGCGCCACCGAACCGAAGGCTGTTCGCAACAAGGCCTGAGCCTGCTCCTCGACCACCGAGATCAGCCGGTTCCACATCACCTGGGTGCGGATCGCGGCCAGCGTGTCGTTCGGGGTTGCGCTCATGCTGCCACCTCCATCCGCAGATGCCCGTGGCTGTCCAATTGCGCGCGCCATCCGGCGGGCACCACCACGGTCGTTTCGTCCTCGGCCACCAGGGCCGGACCCTGCACCGCGTCGCGCGCCTGCAGGTCAAAACGCCAGTGCAGGCCAAAGGGCTGGCGCGCACCCGCCGCGGCTTCCCAGCATTCGCGGGTGGCCTCGGGCGCGCGGGCTGCATCCGCTGGCGCCAGATGGGCGACCTGCGCAGGCGGTGTGGGCGTGGACACGGTGACCGACCAGGTCACCACCTCCACCTCGCAGCCCGGGATGCGCAGGCCGTAGACCTTCTCGTACGCCTGCTCGAAGCGCTCGCCCAGCCCCTGCAGGGTCTCGCGCGTGATCGCACCCTCGCGGGCGGCAGGCATGCGCACCCTCAGCTCGTGCCCCTGGCCCGCGTACCGCAGTTCGGCCAGGCGCGTGATCTCCAGCGGCGCGCCGGCACTAGCAGGCGCGACCACGGAGAGTGCCTGCTCCTGCATGGCCTGCAGCCGCCGTTCGATGGCGGCCGGCTCCATGCGGACCAAGGGTCGCAGTTCGCTGCCCACCACCTCGAAGGCGATCGGCGCGCGCAGGAAGCCGATGGCCGATCCGACGCCCGCACCCGAGGGAATCAGCACGCGGCGGATGCCCAATTTCTGCGCCAGGCGCCCCGCATGAAGGGGCGCGGCACCGCCGAAGGCGATCATGGTGAAACCGTCCAGGTCCTGCCCCCGTTCGATCGCGTGGACACGGGCTGCATTGGCCATGTTTTCCTCGACCACTTCGCTCATGCCAGCGGCGGACCAGAAGGCGTCCATGGCCAGTGGCTGCCCCACATGTTCACGCAGGGCCTGCTCGGCGCGCGCGCGGTCCAGACGCAAGGCCGACCCTGCGAAGCGGTCTGGATCCAGGCGACCGAGCACCAGATTGGCGTCGGTGACAGCGGGCATCGTGCCGCCGCGCCCGTAGCTGGCGGGCCCTGGCTCGGAGCCACAGGAGTCGGGGCCGACAGTGATGCGCCGCATCGCATCCACCCGGCCCAGCGAACCTCCCCCCGCGCCGATTTCCACCAGCTCGATCACCGGGATGCGCACCGGCAAGCCGCTGCCCTTGAGGTTCTTCCAGACGCGCCCGATCTCGAAACGACGCGAGCGCTCGGGTTCGCCGTTGTTGATCAGACAGATCTTGGCGGTGGTGCCGCCCATATCGAAAGCCAGCACCTTGTCCAGCCCGCACTCGCGCGCCAGGTGGGCCGCCAGGATGGCGCCACCGGCCGGGCCGGATTCCACCAGCCGTATCGGGAAACGCGCAGCCTGGTCCAGCGTGGTCAGGCCGCCGCCGGACATCATCAGCAGCAGCGGGCAGGTCAGGCCCGTTGCCTGCAGCCGCTCTTGAAGCCGCAGCAGGTAGCCCCCCATCAGGGGGCGCACATAGGCATTGGCCACGGTGGTGGACAGGCGCTCGTACTCACGGATCTCGGGACAGACCTCGCTGGACAGGCAGATCGTCACTCGCTCGCCCAGGATGGTGCGCAGGAGCTCGCGCGCTCGCTGCTCGTGGTCTGGGTATGCCCACGCGTGGATGAAGCCGATGGCCACGGCCTCGATGCCAGCTTCGCTCATCGCCTCGCCGGCACGCCGAACGCCGTCTTCATCCAGCGGGCGCAGCACCGAGCCGTCGGCGGCGATGCGCTCGCTGACGGCATAGCGCCAGGGACGGGGCACCAGCGCCGCCGGACCTTCGATGTTCAGGTCATAGGCGTCAAAGCGCTTTTCATGGCCCATGTCCAGTACATCGCGCAGACCCTCGGTCGTGAGGAGCGCGGTGCGCGCGCCCTTGCGCTCGATCAACGCGTTGGTCGCCAGCGTGGTGCCGTGGATGAAGAGGCCGATGCCAGCGGGCGTGATGCCCGACTCCCGCAGGAGGCGGGCGATACCGTCCATCACCGCCACTTCGGGCTCACGCGGCGTGGTCAGGACCTTGCAGCTGTAGCGGCGCTGCGGTGTCTCCAGCACGACGTCGGTGAAGGTGCCACCGATGTCGGCAGCCAATCGGCAACTGGCAGGCGGCGGGGAGGCAGAGGAAGACGAGGACATGGACAGAATCGTGTTCAGACGCTGGGCTCCGCGTAACGCGGGTCACGCCAGGCTTGCGTTTGCAGCAGGTCGCGCATCGTGCGCACCGCATGCCAGAGGTCTTCGTGCGTGGTGACCAGGGGATGGGGCGCCAGGCGCAGCGCGTCGGGCTTGCGCGAAGAGACCACCACGCCGTGGGCCACCAGTGCCTGCGACAGCAAGGCTGCGTGCTCAAAGCGCAGGGCCACATGGCCACCGCGGCGGGCGTGCTCACGCGGGCTGGCCAGCGTGACGCCGAAACCGGCGCACTGCCGGTCCACCAGCGCGATCAGCGTGTCGGTCAGGGAGCGGTGGCGCGCTTGCAGCGCCTGCGGGTCCACGCCGCGCCACAGGTCGGCGGCAGCCTTGAAAGCCGCCTGGGCCAGCACCGGTGGCGTCCCCACCAGGAAGCGGTCCGTGCCCGGCGCGGGCCGGAAGTCGGGATCGAAAGCGAAGGTGTCTGCGTGCCCCATCCAACCGCAGACAGCGGGCCAGGCGGCTTCATGGTGGCGCGGGTGCACATAGAGAAATGCCGGAGCGCCGGGTCCCCCGCACAAGTACTTGTACCCGCAGCCCACCGCGAAATCCGCACCCGTGCCGCGCAGGTCGATCGCCACCGCGCCAGCGGAATGCGAGAGGTCCCACAAGCTCAGGGCACCTGCGCTGGCGATCTGTGCATGAAGGGTGCGCATGTCCAGGCGCTCACTGCTGCGGTAGTCCACATGCGACAGGGCCACCACTGCCACGTCGCCTGCCGCCAAGGCTGCAGGCAGTGCGCCCATGTCGTCGATGAAACGCAGCTGCGCCAGCCCGGCGCGGGCGATGCCCTCGGCCACATAGCGGTTGGACGGAAACACGCCAGACTGCAGCACGATCACCCGCCGCGGCGCAGCCACGGCCAGCGCCTGCCGCAGCAGCTTGTACAGGTTCACGCTGGTGGTGTCGGTCACCCGCACGTCTTCGGGGCCCGCCCCGACCAGATGCGCGATCGCCGCGCCCAGAGTGCGGGGTTGATCCAGCCAGTCCAGTTCGTTCCAGCTGCGGCGACGCAGGCGGGCCCAGCCCTCCTGCATGAGGGCCTGCATGGCCGCGGGGGCCGCCGCCGGCATCGGCCCGATGGAATTGGCATCCAGGTAGAGAGCGCCCACCTCGCCGGGCGCGAAGTGCCGTCGCATCTCGCCCAAGGCGGCATGTGCTGCGTCCAGGGCACGGCAGTCGTCCAGCGTCAGTGGTGGGCTCGAAGCATCCATGGGTGGCACCCATGCTAGGCGGGCGCCGGCATTCCAACAAGATATAAAAACATCATGTACATTCGATTTGGTTATGGAATGACGAGTGGAGCGTACGATGGTTCACGAGCCGACGGATCTAGACGAGGAGCTTCCCGACCCCGCGGCCCTGGTGCTGCTGGCGCAGATCGCCGACGCCGGCAGTGTCACCGCCGCAGCGCGGATGCTGGGGTGTTCGCAGCCCGCCCTGAGCAAGCAGCTGCGGCGCCTGGAGCAGGCCCTGGGCGTACCCCTGTTCGAGCGCGGTGTGCGCGGCGTGCAGCCCACCCCCGACGGCGAGGCCTTGCTGCCCCGGGCCCGCGCCATCCGTTCGCAGGCGCGTCTGGCGGGCCAGGAAATGCGCCAGCGTCGCGGCCTGCGCGAGGGCCATCTGGTGGTCGCCCTGTCGCACTTCGCCACCATCACCCTGCTGCCCCGGGTGGTCCCCGCTTTCCATGAGCGCTGGCCGGGGGTGCAGCTGTCCATCGTGCCGCCAACCTTTCAACTCGGGGGGCTGCGCGAAGGCGAGCCCGACTTCGCGGTCATGTCGCTGCCCGCAGAGCGCCTGGGCGCCGAGTTCAGCGCGCGCGCCATCTACGCCACCAGCGTCGCCGCGGTGGTCCGGCCGGGGCATCCGCTGGCGCGCGCCACGTCGCTCGCCACCGCGCGCGACGCCGACTGGCTGCTGCCCAGCCCCGAGAGCTCGGTGACACGCGGCCTGCAACGTGCTTTCCGCCGGGCCCGCCTGGGGACGCCGCGCTGCGCGATCACCTGCCAGACCCTCACGGGCGTGGAGTTGCTCGCGCGCCATTCCGACCTGGTGGCCGCGGTGCCAGTGGAAGTGCATGAGGCGCGCGCCGGCGCCAGCGGGCTGGTGCGAATTCCGCTGGCCGAGACCATCGAGGGGCCTCGCGTGGCGGTCCTGCGATGGTCGGATTCGCGCCCGACGCCGGCGTCGGCCGACCTGGAAGAAGCCTTCGTGGCGGCTGCCCACGCCATGGCGCGCGAGCACGCCGGAAAGAAAGTCAGCGGGGCTGCGCCCCGAGCTGCGCGCGGATCAACTCGATCTCGGTCTCGTGGGTCGTCATGAGGCGCTGCCAGCGCTCATCGGCCATGTCCCCGGTGCGCCAGGCCTGCAGGGTCACCAGGCTGGTGCCCGGCGGGTGCCCCAGCGCCGGGCCCGCGCTGACGAAGGCGCGAATGCGCGGCGCCAAGGTCTGCGGCGTCGCGCCCACCAGGTAATCCACCTGGCCGCGCGTGGCATCCACCACCACGCGCACCCAGCCCCCGGCGCCATCGAACAGCGACTCGCCCTGGAACAGGCCGGGCTCGACCTCGCGGCAGCTCCACAAGCCCAGCACCCAACGCGACATGCCGGCCTGGGTGGACAGATGCGCCAGCGCGGTGGGAACGTCGGCCTGACACAGGCGGGCGGCGGCATGAACCATGTTGGACATCGGGCGTCTCTCTAGGTGAAGTGCAGCGTTGGAAATCAGGCCGGCCCCGGCAGCACCACTTCCAGCAGCTGCAGGTCGGGCGTACAGGCGTCGATCGCGTAGGTTTGTCCTGGCGGCAGCGAGACGCAATCACCCGCCTGCAAGCGGTGCGTGCCCTCGCAGTCCAGCGTCATGGCCCCCGCCAGCACGAACAGGAAATCGAACTCCGCGTCGTGGCGACCGGTCACGCGCGGCGACGTCGGACCGATCGCGCGCACCACCCGCGCCGCAGCCAGGCCCTGGGTGGCGGCGCCGATGCCGAGGTTGCGCATCTCGAAGCCGCCCACCGCATGCCAGCGCGCCTGCTTGGCGATGTGGCGCACGAAGCGCTGCCCCGAGAACTCCCGCTGAGGGCGAAGCTGCGGGTTGGGCAGCCTGAGCGCAGGGTCGGCAAACGTCTCATGCCAGGCGGGGCAGGCAATCTCCACCACCTCCAGGCCGGGCGAGCTTTCCAGCACACGGTGACGGATGCGCGGGGGCTGCAGCACGCAGTCGCCCGCATGCATCACGAAGGGCTTGCCCTGGTCCTCGTAGACCACGCGCACCCAGCCTGCCTTCACGTAGATCATCTGAAAGCGGACCTTGTGGAAATGCACATAGTCCGGTACCGGACCTCCCTCCTCGATACGGATATGGGAGGCGATGAAGCGTCCGCCCAGGCGATCCGGGATCAGGTCGCGGTAGGTCAGGCCCGCGCGCCCGCGGTGCCAGATGGCGCCCGCTTCATGGCGCGTGACCACCAGGCGCGAGACCAGCGGTGGCACCACCATCGGCGGGTCGGCATCGGCAATCTCGATCACCGTGCCATTGGGTGCGGTCAGGCGGCGCGCGCCGCCCGCCACCGCATCGGGATTTCGACACAGGAGGCGCAGGGTTCCCGGCGCGCTGCGGGCCTGGCGGTCCAGGCGCACGCGCAGGCCATGCCCCGCGACCACCGCCACCTCGGGTGCATCCGCCGGGAACACCGCAGCAACGCGAAAACCCAAAATGTCGGTGAAGAACGCGAGGGTGGCGTCCAGGTCGGTGCAAGGCAGCACGACCTCGGCGGCCTCGATGCGAGCAGCGTCGGGTGAGGGCGTGCGGGAAGCGGGCGGGGTGGGCATGCTGAAAGGGCGCAGCGGCCTGGCGGTTGATGAGCTGAAAAAATCATACCCTCAAAGCAATCCACGCCTGCCGGTGCGGGCGGGCGTTCAAGGCTGCGGGTGGACAGCTTCCGCGTCAGATCAGATCTGGTCGATCGGCGTCGACACCGGCGCCGACTCGCCTTCGCGGTCGGCGATCGAGAACCGGTCTTCAGTGCGCGTATAGAAGCTCGCCCCGAAGCGGGCGATCGGTCGGTAGTCGCGCAGGTTCACTCGCCAGGCCTGGGTATCGACAAGGCCCTCGCGCGCGGCCAGCCACTGAATACGCCCGATGAAAACATAGCGACTCTCGGTCTCCAATTTCTCGTGTAGCACGCATTCGAAGGCGATGGGCGCCTCCAGGATGCGCGGCGGCTTGACGGTACGCGAAGGCACCGGCGTCAGACCCACAGCCGCCAGCTCACTCACGTCCGAGGGGAAGGCCTCTCCGCAAGCATGCATCTTTGCGGCCACCGGCTCGTCCGACATGTGCACCACGAACTCGCCGCTGTGCAGGATGTTGGCTGCGGTGTCCTTCAGACGACCATCCGACAAACGATTGATGCTGAGCATCAGGATGGGCGGGTCCTCGCCGACCATATTGAACATGGAGAACGGGGCTGCGTTCACCACGCCGTTGGCGCCGAGGGTGGTCACCAGCGCGATGGGCCGGGGCACGATGAGGCTGGCCATCAGCTTATAGCGCTGGTAACTGGTGATGTCGGTGAAGTCGACTTCGGTCATGGGCAGGATTCCTGAGCGGGACGGGTCGCAGCGGCCTGCGGGCGCGCAAGCAAGAAGGGGCGGCAACCCACCGGGCAGGATACCCGGATGAGCCGCCGCCCCGGGGACAGGGCTGCGATACCCGCGTGGATCAGGTGATCACTTCGACCTTGGCGCGCTTGGCCACCGCGGTCCAGCTGCTGATCTGCGACTGAATGATCTTCACGAAGTCGTCGCCCACCACCGGCGTCTTGCGCGGCAGGGTCTGGATGTCTTCCAGACGAGACATGATGTCCGGCTTGGCCAGGATCTCAGGAATCAGCGCGGTCAGGCGCTGCGCGATCGGCGCGGGCAGGTTCTTGGGCGCCGACAGGCCCAGCCACTGCGAACCGGTGATCGAGGGGAAGCCCTGCTCGGCAAAGGTCGGGATGTTGGGCAGGGCCGGCAGGCGGGCCGGGGTGGAGATCGCCAGCGCGCGCAGGGTGCCTCCCTTGAGCTGGTTCACGTTGGTGGTGACCGGGTCGAACACGCTGTCGATCTGGCCGCCCATCAGGTCCTGCATGGCGGGGGCGCTGCCCTGGTAGGGCACGTGGTCATGCTGCGGGGCCCCGTCCATCTTGAGCAGCTCACCGAACAGGTGGTTGGCCGAGCCGATGCCCGAGGAGCCGTAGCGTACCGGCTTGGTCTTGGCAGCGGCCACGTACTGAGCCAGCGTCTGGTAGGGCGACTGCGCGCGCACCAGCAGCAGCATCGGGGCCTCGACCAGCATGCCCATGTGGGTGAAATCGCCCACCGGGTCGAAGGGCATGGTGCGGCGGGTGGCCGTCGCGAAGATGTGCACGGAGGCATGGCTCACCAGCAGCGAATAGCCGTCGGCTGCTTGGCGAGCGGCGTATTCGGTACCGACCAGGCCGCCCGCGCCGGCGCGGTTCTCCACCACCACCGTCTGCGACAGCGCCTGCTGCAGGTGCGGCGCCATCAAGCGAGCCACGGTGTCGACCAGGCCACCCGGCGGGTACTGGCAAATCAGGCGGATGGGGCCTCGGGTGGGCCAGGCGGGTGACTGAGCTTGCACCCAGGGGGCGGCCAGGGCGGCTGCACCAGCGGTCAGTAGTTCACGACGTTTCATCAGGGCTCCTTGCTAGTTATGAAAAAGCTTGCCCCCGCGCAGGGGCAGTCCTGTACCGGATCAGCAGGAGCCATGCCAGCCCGATATCCGCACGGGAACAGGCCTGGCGGCGCCCGAAACGGGGCGGATACCCCGCCCATGCGCCGCGGCGGCGCACTCGCACATGGCACGGATCTGGCGTGCCACGCCATACTGGCGCGTTTCGCACCACGATCGTGCATGCGCCCAAGGAGCCCTGCCGCCATGTCCCTTCCCGCCTCCCGTCGCTTTCTGTTGATCAACCCCAACACCAATGCGCTCACGACCCAGCGCCTGCAGGACACGCTGCGGCCGCGGCTGCCGCAGGGGGTTTCCCTGGCGGTGAGCACCGCCCGCTTTGGTGCCCACTACATCGCCTGCGAAGCCAGCCACGCCGTGGCTGCGCATGCCTGCCTGGACGCCTGGACCGCCGAGCGCGCTGCCGATCCGCAGCCGCTGGACGGTGTGCTGATTGGGTGTTTCGGCGACCCGGGGCTGTTTGCGTTGCGGGAAGTCAGCGGATGTCGGGTCACCGGGCTGGCCGAGGCCTCGTTCATCCAGGCCGCCGCGCACGGCCCCTTCGCCATCGTCACCGGCGGCGAGCGCTGGAAACCCATGCTGATGCGACTGGCGCAAAGCCTGGGTTATGGGGAATGGCTGCGGCATGTAGAGACCGTCGCCCCCAGCGGCGCGGCGCTGCAGGCCGACCCGGACATGGCCATACGCTGTCTGGCGCAAGCGTGCGAGCAGGCGGCAAAGCCTGGGGTGCGCGCGATCATCCTGGGCGGTGCGGGCCTGGCGGGGTATGCGCAGGCGCTGCGCGCGCAGTGCCCACTGCCCTTGATCGACAGTGCGGTCGCGGGGCTGGAGGTGATGTTGCAGGATCAGGCGCCCGCAGCGACGCGCTCTGACGACGGCTTTTATGCGTCGTGGCAGGGAATGAACGACGCGTTTATGCAGTTGTCGGTACAGACGGGGGCTTGACGACTCAGCCCTCAATCCGGCGAGATATCCAGCCGCCGCTCATTGGGCGGGATGAACGACTCCAGAAAGCAAAGCGGCTCGCGCCCGGCCGAGGCCGCACTTTCGAGCAGCATCCCGCGGGTACCGACCTTGACCCCAGCGCCCGCCGCGGCCTGCGCATCGAAAGTCACGAAGGACACGCGTTGGCGCACGGCCGTCACTGGCATGTTCAACTCGCCCGCCAGCATCTGCTTGAGGTTGGCGCCGTCGAGTGTGGCCAGGGGCGCGTTGGCTATCCCCGGAAACGTCGACGCGTTGATATAGAAGCGATTGAACAGCGTGAAATCGCTGCCGACCCGGATGCGACGGTCGATACGCACGATGTCTGAACCCGTCTGCCGCAGCCACTTGGACCACGGCCCGCGCTCGTCGATGCGCTTGCGCGCCAACACCTTGGGAAACAGGGGCAGGAAGGTGGGCTCGCCCTCGCGCCCCAAAAACCGCAGATACAAGGGCGCGTCAATCGCACCCCGCCCCTGCGCCACATACGTCCCACTGCCCTGCGTGCGCACCAGGATGCCGTCATCGGCCAATTCACGCAGGGCGCGTTGTACCGTGCCCAGACTGACCCCGGTCAGGCGCACCAGCTCACGCTCCGCGGGCAGCTGGCTCCCCGGCTTCCAGTCGCCACTGCGGATCGCGTCGGCCAAGGTCTCCCGCAGCTGCGCGTACTTCGACACCCCAGCCACGCTGGGGCGGGCGTACTTAAGCAGCAGGTCGGCGGCGGAACTGGCGGATTCGTCGGGCTTGGCCATGAGGCAATCGTACCGCTGTATCCATTGACAAGTGCTCTATAGCACTGTAGCATCAGAGCCCATCAAAAGGAGACCCTCGCATGACCCTCAAGAAACTGATCGCCGGCCTCGCCGCCGCCCTCCTCGTTTCGAGTCAAGCCGCCGCCCAGGGGCAGTGGCCGAACAAGCAGGTCCGGATCCTGTTCGGGTTTCCAGCTGCCAGCGCCACTGACGTGATTGCGCGTGCCGTCGGTCAGAAGCTGTCGGACAAGTGGGGCCAGCCGGTGGTGATCGAAAACCGCCCGGGCGCGGGCGGCAACCTGGGTTCCGAGCTCGCCGCTCGGGCACCCGCCGACGGCTACACCATCTTCTTTGGCACAGTGGCCAACGCCATCAGCACCACGCTCTATACCAAGCTCAATTACGACTACCTCAAGGACTTCACCCCCATCACACTGGTGGCCACCACGCCGTTGGTGCTGGTGGCCAACCCCGGGGTGCCCTTCAAGGACCTCAAGGGCCTGATCGACTACGCCAAGGCCAACCCGGGCAAGCTCAATTTCGGCTCAGGCGGCATCGGCACCTCCAACCACCTGGCCGGCGAGATGTTCAAAAGCTCCACCGGTACCCAGCTCGAACACATCGCCTACAAGGGCACGCCCGCCGCCTACAACGACATGTTCGGCGGGCAAGTGGCCCTGATGTTCGACAACATCGTGGCGGTGACCCCGCATATGAAGTCGGGCAAGCTCAAGCCCCTGGCGGTCACCAGCGCCCAGCGCGCTGCCTCGCTGCCCGATGTACCCACAGTCGCTGAGCAAGGCCTGCCTGGCTTCGAGGCCGTGTCCTGGATTGGCGCGCTGGTCCCGGTGGGCACACCGCAGGCGATCGTCGAGAAGATCCATACCGACCTGGTCGCCGTCCTGCGCATGCCTGAGATCAAGGAAAAACTGGGCGCCTCCGGTGCTGTGGTCGTCGGCAACAGCCGCGAGGAATTCGCCGCCTGGAACCGCAACGAAATCGCCAAGTGGGCCAAGGCGATCAAGGACTCGGGCACCAAGCCCGAATAAAGCGCTCTCAATCAACAGGAATCTCTGGTGAATACACCTCATATCCAGGAAGCGGCACGCGATATCCCCGTCCTGATGCAAGCGGATGTCGTCGTGGTCGGCGGCGGCACCACCGGCCCTCTGGCCGCCATCGCTGCGGCGCGACGCGGTTGCAAGGTGGTCCTGATTGAGCGCTTTGGCTCGCTCGGCGGGGTGCTGACCCTGGGACTGAACACCAAACCTTCGGGCGCGCTGGTGGGCGGCATTCCGCTGGAAATCTGGAACCTGGCCCGATCCGTGGGCGGCGCCGGGGCCGACTACATGGCCACGACCAAGACGGGTGGCGTAAAGATCGCCTCGCCGGCAGATCCCGAGATCATGAAGATGCTGCTCACGCGCCTGTGCGTGGAAGCCGGCGTGCAGATCTTGTTCGAGACCTTCGTGTCGGCCCCTTACCTGGAAAACGGAACCGTCACCGGCGTCGTGATCGAAAGCAAGGCCGGCCGCCAGTTTGTGGGCACCCGGGTGCTGATCGACTGTTCGGCCGATGCCGACATGGCGGCCAAAGCCCACGCCCCCTTCGTGATGGGATCCGGCGACACCCAGGCCACGATGCAACCGGTCTCGATGTACTTCGTCATGAAGAACGTGGATCTGGTGCGCTTGGCCGACTGGGCCCGTACCTGCGACGACGTACCGGCACGCGCCATCCCCCACGACGCGGCCGGACTGGCCTACGGTCTGTGGCTCACCGGATTCAACGGCATGCTGCGACGCTTTCAGGAAGAAACCGGCGTCAAGCTGCAACGAGACAACATCACCCTCAAGACCACCGACGGGCAGATGTATGTCAACGCCACGCGCGTGCTGGGCGTCGACGTGTTCTCCCCCAAGCAATTCACGGACGCCATCCTCGAGTGCTACCGCCAGATCGAAGGTGTGTGCCGCTTCCTCAAGGAACGCGTGCCCGGCTTCGAGGCGGCGCGCCTGGGTCAGGTGTCGCCGATCCTGGGGGTGCGCGAGACCCGCCACATCCTGGGCGAGTACACGCTGACCGGCCGGGACTCGCGCGGCGAAACGCAGTTCGAGGACAGCATTGCCGCCGATTCTTCCGCCCTGGACATCCATGACCCTAAAGGCGGCGATGTCGATTTCCAGAGCATGCCGCCCTACGAGATCCCTTACCGCTGCCTCTTGCCTCAGGGCGTCGAACAGATCCTGGTGGCAGGTCGGTGTATTTCTGCCGACCACGAAGCCCACGCCCGGTCTCGCAACATGCCCGCGTGCATGGCCACTGGTCAGGCCGCCGGCGTGGCCGCCGCGATCGCGGTCGAAGACGGAGTGTCCGTCCGCCAGGTCTCGGTGACGAAGGTACAGGCGGCCCTGCGCGCCATGGGCATGCCCCTGCGCGCCAGCGAGATCACCGAGGCCTGACACGACCGGCATGCGTGTCGCACCCCGCATCCAGTACTGGTTCAGTGCGGCCAGCCCCTGGGCCTGGCTGGGAAGTGCCCGCTTCATCGAGCTGGTGCGGGCCACAGGCGCACACGTTGAGATCTTGCCGGTCGACCTGGGCGCCGTCTTCGCCGCAACAGGCGGAACGCCCTTTCCGCAGCGATCTGCGGCGCGTCAAAGTTATCGCCAGCTGGAACTGGCGCGCTGGTCTCAGCACGTGGGCGTACCCATCACGCTGGAGCCCTCGTACTATCCGGTGGACCGAGGCCCCTCGAGTCGCCTCCTACTCGCAGCCAGCAACGCGGGGCTGGACGCGCTCCCCCTGTCGCACGCGGTGCTGCGCGCGATCTGGTCGCAAGAGCGAGACATCGCGGATTGGGCGACCCTGGCGCAACTGGCCAACGAATGCCAGCTCGAAGGCGCCGCGCTGGTCGCTGAGGCGCTAAAAGCGGACGTGGAGCGCCAGTACCAGGACACCACACAGCGCGCCATCGAAGCGCAAGTGTTCGGCTCGCCCACCTATGTGGTGGAGGGCGAGCGCTTCTGGGGACAGGACCGATTGGACTTTCTGGCGCGACGGCTGCAGGCTTGACGCCTCACAGGCCTTCGGGTCAGACGAAACGGTTTTCGATCCGGCCGATGCCGTCGATCTCGATGCGGATCACATCGCCCGAGGCGATGTATCGCGGCGGATTCAGGCCCATCCCTACGCCCGCCGGCGTGCCGGTGGCGATGATGTCGCCGGGATACAGCGTGATCCCGCGCGAGATGGTCTCGATCAGCGTGGGAATGTCGAAGATCATGTTCTCGGTGGGTCCGTCCTGACGCAGCTCGCCATTGACCCAGCACTGCACACGCGTCTTGCGTCCATCCATCTCGTCGGCGGTCACCAGCCAGGGGCCCATGGGGCAGAAGGTGTCGAACGACTTGCCCATGTCCCACTGCTGGTGGCGCATCTGCACATCGCGCGCGGTGACGTCGTTCACGATGGTGTAGCCAAACACGTGTGCCATCGCGTCGGCCTGCGTGATGTTCTTGCCGCCCTTGCCGATCACCACGGCCAGTTCCGCCTCGTAGTCGATCTGATCGGAGATCGCTGCGCCGGGCAGGCGTACCTCGTCAGCTGGGCCGACCACGCACTCCGGGACTTTGGTAAAGACGATGGGCCAGGCCTGCGGGTCGGCGTTGCTGGCCTTGAACACGGAGGCGGCCAGTTCCTTGGCATGCGCGTGGTAGTTGCGTCCTACGCACCAGACGTTGCGGCGCGGCACGGGCAGCGGGGCTTCCAGACGCACGGCGGAGACGGGCAGCGCCGCGCCGACGGTGGGCGGCAGCGAACGACCGGCCACGCGGGCCTCGATCAGCGACTGGGCGCCCAGGCGAGCCTGGTCCGGGGTGAGGTCAAACGCAGTGACCTGTTGGCCATCAGCGCTGACCTGGCCGACATGGCGTTGTCCGTGATGTGAATACGTGGCGATACGCAAAATGGTCTCTCCTGCTGGCGATGGTGGTTTTAAGTGGTCGCTTATCTTGACATGTTGGCTGACCAATGAGGATAGGGGGTTGCGCTCATTCGCCGCGCCCAAGGCCGTCCACTGCCCAGGTCATGCCCAGGCACCCCCGATACACTCGCACGTTGCCCCACCGTCTCCTGTCCGCCCGCATGCGTCCGACCGCCCCCACGCCCCGCCCCGCCCCCCGCGCCCCGACGCGCCCCTGGGCCCGCACAGGC
>JACCDM010192924.1_pt1 | contig 72507 bp, 50 predicted proteins | sample 7445851 | NCBI WGS metagenome assembly JACCDM01 (sample SAMN15323438, study PRJNA562643) | freshwater metagenome | isolation source: river surface water | place: USA:Blue River Watershed | collected 2017-08-16
CATTCACTTGTGAAGAACCTACACCAATACCAACTTGTGCGGATACGTTTTGAGATAAAAAAGCCATGAATACAACTACTGTAGCTTTTGTCAATTTTAGAATCGTTTTCATATATTTTTTTTGTATTTTTTTCCTATTTCATGCAATTGGTCGAAATTGAGGCAGTTTATATTTAGAAATCCCTGCACAATTACCGAACTATCACACTCAAAACTAATCACTTACAATAAAATTCTTTCGCTACGAAAAGTTGTATTTTGTCCTTTTTTGGGATATTTTTCTTTGTAAAAACGGAATTTTGTTTGTGAACTGAAAAACGACATTTTTAGAGGGTCTGAAATTTCTAAATTCCATATAAAAGTTAAAAAAAAATGCCCCATTTCTGGGGCATTTTTTCACACATTTTTGAAATTTCTTACAAAACTACCATTGATTTGGTGATTCCTGAATCTCCCTTTAAAACTACAAAATAAGGAATTCCAGAAACTGGCTTTTGCAATTTTGCAACATAGTGCACATTCGCATCAATGTTTTCTTTAAAAATTGTTTGAACCAATTTACCATCTAAATTGTACAACTCTATGGTTACATTCTGACCATCAACCAATTGAAAATGAATATTCTCATTTTGATTGTCAACATAAATCTTAGAAACTGCATCCAATGAGCCCACTTCTTCAGCTTGTTCAATGTTTCTTGGCGCATTGCTACAGCTATATGTCTTACCTACAATTCCAAATTTTGTTCCACTTGATAATTGACTCACAACTGCACTTGTTGCAACACACATTTGATTGTTATTCTTGTACATAGAAACTTTAGTATTTCCGGTACCACATCGAATATCAAATACACAAACGTTGTAATCATCTGTTACAGAACAACCTTGAGCATCAGTAGCAGTTACTGAAATTAACTTAGAGCTCACGCCAGCTCCTGATACATAAGTTGAAGTTTGGGCAGTAGATCCACCCGTCCAAGAGAAAGTACAATTTGATACATCAGCAGTTGCAGTTAATACGGCTCTATCGTATGGACTAGGTGCACCATAAAACACAAAAGATGAAGGCGATGTAATTGCAACACTTGAAACCACATTCACTGTAACTTCAAAAGTGGTTGAAGCGGTTAATCCGGCTTTGTCGGTTACGGTTAATGTAACTTGATTTGTACCATTGTCGGAACAAGTAAAGTTAGATTTTGACAATTCGTATTTCACAATTTCACAATTGTCATAACTTCCGTTATTGACATCAGCAATAGAAATTGAACCAGATCCATTAACTAAATTCAAGGAAACATTTTTAGCAATAGCCACCGGTGAAATTTCATCTACTACACTTACTAGAGTTGTGGAAGATGCGGTAAAACCATAATCTGTGGTTGCAGTTAAAACAACAGACACCGTTTTGCCAGCATCCGCGCAAGAAAATGAACTTTTATCAATGGTTAAAGAAGAAATAGTGCCACAAGTAGTGTAACATCCATCGTCTAAGCTAGAAGCCAACAAAGTTGCTTCTCCATTCTTATCCAATTTAACCACAATTCCAGATTTTGTTTTAGCATAAACCTTGCTCACAACTGTAACCTCAAAAGTGGTAGACGCAGTTAATCCATATTTATCTGTAACTGTCAATGTAACTTGATTTATACCGTTATCAGCGCACGAAAATTCTGTTTTAGACAATTCATACTTTACAATTTCACAATTATCGTAACTGCCGTTATTGATGTCTGATACAGAAATAGTTGCAACTCCATTAACCATTTTTAAAGTAATATTTTTGGCCAATGCAACTGGAGCTATTTCATCAACTACGCTAACAGCCGTAACTGTAGAGCCTGTAACACCTAATTCTGATGTAGCAGTTAATTTAACATTCACTGAACTGCCTAAATCTGAACAAGAGAAGGTAGACTTATCAAGGGCTAAAGAAGTGATACTTCCACAACCTGAATAGCTTCCATCATCAACTGAAGAAGCTGTCAATGTTCCAACACCATTTTGATCCAATTTCACCACCAAACCTGATTTTGCTTTAGCATAAACCGTACTTGAACCTGTAACATTTATAGTAACAGTTGTGGTTTCAGAATGGGTAAATGTATTGGTACCTTGAGTGGCTGTTCCAACTACAGTTACTGAAACACTAAACGATTTACCCAAATCATAGCAACTAAAACTAGATTTAGATTTCGTGTAAGTGTAAGAAATACTGCTTGATGTTTTAAAAGCTCCTTGTGTATTGGAAATTAAAGATGCTAAGTGTGAATCTTCTAATAATCCAACTCCAGTTGTTCCATCAACGGTAATTGAGTAAGACTGTGAAGATAGTAAAGCAAAATCATTCTGGCCTTGCGTAGTACTTCCACCACCATTGCCATTAGAATTTGCTGAATTACCTCCAGCATTTGAATTGCCACCACCGGCACCGTCCGATTTACCTTGTGCAAACGCAGATGAAACTGCTAAGCACATCCCAATGAACATGAACGATCTAACTGTCGTTCGAAATGTTCTCAAATTAAAAAATAATTTCATTTTTGATTTTTAATATTATACAATAATCAAAGAACAAAATAATTATTAAAACCTGTAGTAATGTATCCTTAATAGTAGTATTTGGTCCAAATTTGAAGCAACAAAATCATACTATCGTTTTATATACCAAATATTTGAACAAAAACATAAAATCATATTTTTAAAACTACCACCCCAAAACTAAAAAATTATATAATTACAATAATTAATAAAATTATTTAAATCAAAAACAAAAAAGTGAACAAAAATGCCTATAAATCATTCAATATTATAAAATTCAATAATAGAAACTAAAAATTACTTTAGTAAATTATCGATTAAAGACTGAACATCTTTATTCACATATTGAAATAAATCCACACCCAAAACTTCAGACAATTCAATCAACCGATTCACTGTAATTTCAGTTTCTCCACGTTCTAACTTAGAATAACCAGAAACACTCATATTTATCTCAGAGGCAACTTGTTCCCTCGACATCATCTTCAACTCTCTTATCATCTTTATGATTAAATGAAGTTTATTGTTACCCCTATTCATAGCCTTAAATACCAGTAAATTAAATGAATTAATTACTTTGGTTCATTCAATATTAAAATGAACAATTTTAAGGCACTTTTATTAGTTTGTAAAATGCATATTTCTTTGTGAATTGTTTCAAATAAAAATCAACAAACATGAGAAAATTTAAAAATTTCTCAAGATAACAACTTCAAAATCAATGCTACAGCCCCCAACAAAATAGATGTCCAAAACAAGAAAGCACCAAGTTTAAGAAGCCAAATAGCAAAAAACAAGGATGCAAGCCCACCGCCTCTGAAAGCAGCAATGATAAAAATATCAGTCAACAAAACGGATTCAATTGCAAAGATGATAGAATGTAACATGTTTTATGTTACAATTTCTATTGATCAAGAAATAATCCCTTACGGAATATTGCAAAACACCCATGTAAATTTAAGGCTTCCCAATAAATTTAAGGATTACTGCAAAAAATAATTGATCCATTATGGATTCCCTTTAAAAATCAGAGCTTTACGAGGGATCTTTTGTACCGGATAAAAATCAATACATGCGTCAATAACAAACCTAAAGGAGATACCGTCACACCCAATAATGTTGAATAAAAAGTTATAACAACCGTATGGTCAACAATGAAATACCTTATCAATTCAGTGTGCAGTATGAGTCCCTCAAAAACAAAGTTCTCCATTAAATCAAATTAATTGGACAAAAGTTTAAAATCCAATTAGGCAAGTACAATTATACCGACACCAAAACATAAAAACTCATGATCAACGCAATCAATCCAATTATCAATGAAATACCGAAGATAAATAAACCTACTTGAGCTAATGTTGCCATTGCCGCGAGGGCACTCCATGAAAATGGAACTAATTCCATTAATGCTAACAACAACCATAAAAATGCAATGCCTACCAAGCCAACACCAACAACAAGCGTAATTAAAAAGACTTTAGTCCAAACTTGTGCATCACTACTGTAATTCAAATATTTCGATTCTGCAATTTTTTTATTGAGAATATTAACTTTAGTGATTTGGGGGAATTTACTTGGGTTAATTTTTGTAAGCTTATTCAGTAATTTTGGAAACATTTTTAATTTTTTCGTCTTTGATTTCAAATCAACATTATGGGAGATTGTTTCCTTTTTATTAAAATTATCCCTAATAGGAAAATGTAATGTAGAGCAATCTGACTCTTTCACAACAGAAGTGTCTTCATTTATTTTACTTATATTTACCTCATCAGCTTTTTGATGTTTGTGAGAAAAACTAGTAACTGAAATAGAATTGCGAGCAGGAGTTCCACCACCAAAACCTATTTCTCGATATTGAGTAGTTCCACAAGAAACAATGAGTAACGAAATCATCAAAAATTGAATAAACTTTATTTTCATGAAACAAATATGTCTAATTCAATGAAATATAAATAATTGATTTTCCATAAACTTAAAAATAATTTTAAGTCAAATCCGTAATTTTCAAACAAAACAATGAAAAACGTTGTATTTTGGCAGCACAATATACTCTCATGATTAAAAAATCTTTACTAATCACCTTGATTGCCGTTCTATTTTCATGTAATTCAAACAAATCTGAAAATACTGAAAACAACGACTCTTTGTCAGACACTTTCACTCCCCTCAGCGGCACTGAAATCCTTCCAAATCAATTCGACACAAATTCACTTTTCATATCTGTTGCTGACAATTTCTTGGAGAGCCAAATCATTGCTTGGAAAGACAAACAATTTATGGCACTGGTGGAAGATACCGTTACTAACAAATACAGCCTTATCAAAGCCCTTCCTAAGGCTACAAATGGGGCAGAAAACAAAGTACTTAATGGCTCAAAACTATTCTCAAATTTCCTTGAAGTTGATGACGATGGAAATGTAGCCTATGCGTTAGACATGGTGTTGCCAACAAATGCAAAATGCTTATTCTTAATTGACAATCAATACATGAAAACCCCTTTAGCCAATATTGAAAATCATGTAAAATGGGGAACAATTTTAGAACCAAACAAAAACGTTTCTTGGAATCAAAACGCAGATAAATACACCATCAACGCCACGGCACAAATGAAAGAAGACAAAATAGGTGTACCATACGAAAAATATTCTTTGATTTATTCAATTGAAAACAATGGCAAAAAATCCCTCAATATGCCCCTCAATTTCATTCCATGGTTTGACGATGGCCATGTAAAAATATTATTTGTGGGGGATCTTGATGGCGACAATCAAAACGACATCATCATCGATAACAACCACAAATACACAAACGAAGACATTTCAGGAGTTCTTTTTTCAACAAAAGCTTCCGGCAATGGCAAACCTAAGGCCATTTCAAGTCAAGCTTGGGGTAGCCTCCGACAAGTGGCATTGCACACCGAAGGTTGCTAAAAAATTCACCAAATAAAAACGCATTTTTACTAAAAAAACAAAACTTCAAAAAACAATAATTTCGAAATTCGGAAAACTTATAAAAACAAATATGAAAAAAGTTAAATTCTCAGTAATTGCAGCAATAGCAGTTGTTGCCACACTTATGAGCAGTTGCTCTTTGACTCTTCCAGTTACTGCAACAAGTAATTCAGTTGGATCAAAAGTAGGACGCGCCAAGGCAAATGGATTTTTTGGTTTTATTTATCTTGATGCAGATGCTTCGATTCGCGCAGCTGCAAAACAAGGTGGTATTACTAAAATTTCAACAGTTGATATTAAGGCAAGTAATTTCCTTAACATTCTAACTTCTTACGAAACGATCGTAACTGGTGAATAATTTCAGAATTCCTATTAAAAGGTCGTATCGTATGATGCGGCCTTTTATTTTTTACACTCTCCTCTACCTTGTTTCTTGCGGCAACGCAGATTCTAAGCAAGTTCAAATTTTGCCAGAAATATTCTTTTCACTTGATTCAAATCAAAGAGTATGTCAAATTGGCAAAATTGGCAAATACAATTACACGCAATATAACAATGCAGTACAAAATATCCCTTTTGCAATTCCCGCTAATATTAATGTTATCAGTGATTCAAACAGCATTATCTATTTTGGAATTCCAATAGGATTTGATTCTGTGAAAATTGAAAAAATTGGTTTCAAAAAACAAATTAACGGCTCAAGTACAATTTGGATAAACGACTATGCGGTATTAGATTCTTCAAATCATAAAATCTCTCAGGCATTTTGTAAAAACAGCAACCAGACCATTTTTGTAATGAACTTTCATCAACAAATAACTAAAACTGGAAATTTTTTAAGAATTTTGGACAAATTATCATTTAAAAAATGAAATTCCAATTCAAACTCGGCTGCGTTAGAAGCCTATTAATGATGGCTTTGGTCATTACAACTTCTTGTATATCAAACAAAAAATATTTTGAAACCTTTTTTGTTGGGAATGATGGCATTCAATATTTCATCAAACCCATTGAATGTGAATCATTGGATGGGGAAAAGTTAATTTTCGATGTAGTTTTGCGCGTTAAAAACAGTTTTCAAAACCAAGACTCAGCAACTTTAAATTTTACCATATTATCAGTTGATAAAAACCTTCCCGAGAGCCAACAAATAATTTGGATAAATAAAAACGACACTGTATCGGTTCACAATGTAAAATTCATGTTTAAAGAACGATACAAAAAAATTTATTCTTATCGATTAACATCAAAAATCTCAAACACAGATCTCAAAAAATGCTTTACTGATACTGATTATCTGCCAGCATTAATTGGCAATCCTCAAAACCCCAAATTATTAAAATATCAAAAATCAGCACTTAAATCGATTCAAAAGATTAGTGAACAAATCATGAGTTTGTAAATATAAATTTTTGTATTTTGCTAACTTACAATTAACTAAACCACATTAAAACAAAAAACCCCTCGAAATTCAAGGGGTTTTTATTTTGTGGTATCGGGCGGAATCGAACCGTCGACACAAGGATTTTCAGTCCTTTGCTCTACCAACTGAGCTACGATACCATCTCCTCTTTTGTTCTGAAATCGCAAATTTCTTTGCTTTTTCTTCCCTTAAGGGGCTGCAAAAATACAACTTTTCAGTTATCTTGCAAATAAAATTTTAAAATATGTCAAATTCAGTCCAAGAATTCAATGAATACCGTGCCAAAATGAATGAAAAAATCTTAAATGCCGACAACCTGGTATTAAAAAGATTGTTCAACCTCGACACCCAAACCTACGCAGAAGGCGCACTTTCAACGCAAACCAAAGAAATGTTAGGACTTGTTGCCTCTCTTGTACTTAGATGTGATGATTGCGTGAAATACCACCTCGAAAAATGCCATGAACAAGGTGTAAATACCCCTCAAATGTTCGAAATCTTGGCTGTGGCAAATATTGTGGGCGGAACTATCGTTATTCCGCATACACGCAGGGCCGTAGAATTTTGGGAAGAACTTCAAAAATAATTTTCCGCAGTCAATATCCCTCAAAAAAATCATGAGGGACAATTTACCCGTGCCAAATCAATCAATTTTGCGCACCAAAGTTCGGTGTATCCAATAAAATGCGTAAAAATGCACCAACACCACAAATTCAAGTCCGATGATATACCAAGGCCATTCGCCCATTATCAAAGGGTTGTTTGCATTTGGCTTTTGAGCAATGAACATATAATTGGCATCAAGTAGCCAGTTGAACAAACCAATGATTGGCAAAGTAAGTTGAGTATACGCAAAAACTTTGAGCCAGCTCCTTTTTCTAGGAACCATTTTTAGCCTAAACGTGGCATAAAACCCAACAATGATGACCATTCCATGGGCAATTCCGTATTCCCAAAAATTGAACAAATTACCACCTTCCGTGAGTTCAGGGGTTAAAAATGAATGAATCGCGCCAGCGCTCCAAAAAATCAAAAACTCATAGGCCCATTGTTTTCTGGTAAGCAACAGAATCATGGCCAAAATTTCCGAAAACGAACATAAATGCAAGGGCAAGTGAACCGCTTTATCCCATGTATGTGTAACCAAGGCAAAAACTTGATTGGCAATAAAATTGACCCCTAATATTGCCGCCATCACATACCCCAATTGAATTCTACGACGTTCATCCCACTTCCAACTCAATCCAAAGAAAATGACAAACCCAATGAGCAAACCACCGTTTAGGTATATCCATTCGGTCGACCCAATATCAACCATGTGATGCAATGCATTTTTATCCATTCAATTAAGTATTTGATTTTGAGGAATATAAATTTTAAAGTTTTGCAATATATGCAAAAAATAAAGTTTAAAAAAAATGCAGATATTGCAACTTCTTAAATCATGAATTTCAAAAGCATCATCGTCACCCTTTTTGCAGCAATAAACGTCTTGAATGCACAAATCATTCCCGAGCCTAAATCTATAGTTTACAGCTCTGGCGAATTCCATTTGTATAAAAAAAACAAATCGGTAAGTATTTCGGCCGCAAAAGAAATCCAAAACAATGTGACCTTGGTTGATTTAATTGGGGATGTACTAGATTATCCAGATATCACTTTTGGGCCCCAAAAAAACCAAATTGAACTTAAAAAAATTCCCATCAATGCCCTAAAAAACAATATTCCAGATTTCAATGGTGAAACAGGGGCTTATGAGATCAATATAAATCCCAATAAAATCACAATCCAATATGCCGAAAACACAGGATTAATCCATGCTTTGATGTCGTTAAAACAACTTGGAAACAAGAGTAACAACACCTACCCTTGCTTAAACATAAAAGATTATCCAACTTATAATTATCGCGGCATGCATTTGGATGTGAGTAGGCACTTTTTTGATGCAACTTTCATAAAAAAATACATTAAAATGTTGGCTTTCTATAAATTCAACACGTTCCACTGGCATTTAACAGACGATCAAGGTTGGAGAATTGAAATCAAAAAATATCCCAAACTGTCTCAAATTGCTGCCTTCAGAAATGGCAGTCAGTATGGCAAATATTCCGACCAAACGTTTGACACGATTCGTTATGGGGGATATTATTCCCAAGAGGAAATCAAAGAAGTTGTGAAATATGCAAAAGACTTGGGTATTCAAATTATTCCTGAGATTGAAATGCCAGGACACGCATTGGCAGTTCTATCTGCTTATCCAGAATTTAGTTGCAATCAACAACCGTTAAACGCTGCAACAGGATGGGGCGTTTTTGATGATGTTTTTTGCGCAGGGAACGATCAAACTTTTGAATTCCTGCAAAATGTATTAGACGAGGTTATTGCCCTTTTCCCCGACAGTAAATACGTCCACATCGGCGGTGATGAATGTCCTAAAACCCGTTGGAAAACTTGCACCAAATGTCAAAACCGCATCAAAGAAAATGGATTAAGAGACGAACATGAATTGCAAAGTTATTTCATTCAAAGAATTGAAAAACACATCAATTCGAAAGGTAAATTTATCATTGGTTGGGATGAAATTCTCGAAGGAGGATTAGCGCCAAACGCCACCGTGATGAGTTGGAGGGGTATTTCTGGGGGAATTGAAGCAGCCAATCAAAACCACAACGTGGTGATGACACCAGGCAAACCCTGCTATTTCGACCACTATCAAGGCGATAAATCATCCGAACCCATTGCCATTGGCGGATACAATCCACTCGATTCGGTTTACTTCTTCAATCCAATGCCTAAGGAATTAGATGCCAGCAAACAAAAATACATTTTGGGGGCACAAGCCAACGTTTGGACAGAATACATGGTAAATAAAGAAGCCGTAGAATACATGACATTGCCAAGAGCATCTGCATTATCGGAAGTACTTTGGTCAGGTCGAAACAACATTAGCCGTTCAGAATTGGAAGTAAAATTCACTAAATACAAATCGGCATTGGAAACCCACAAACCAATTTGGAGTAGTTGGAATTGGAATTACAGGAAGTAATTACAATTCATCAAGAACATTGCCTTGGGCATCCGTCAATTTTAATCGAATTCGCGTAGCAGCCCTCATAAGTGAAGGATTCATTTCAAACATCAACTTATTAAACCCATCAACCGAAACAGCCTTCTGAGCTGTAAAAAGCGGCAATTTGGCATTGTTTTCAAGCACAATCTTGACATTAACGGATTTTGATTTAAGCAAATTTGATTGAATGGATACCAAAACGCCAGAATCTTGCACTCTAGCAAATGAAATAATGGGCTTAAAAGAGGTTTTCAATTGTTCAAAGGCTGGTTTATTGTTCAAATCCACATCCACAACGCTCCAAGAAATTACCCGATCAACATCATTCCACTGCCAGAACAAACAGCCACCAAATTCTTTTGAGGACGTGCGATAAGCACGAATTGCCCGCTCCAAAAACAAAGCCTGAGTTTTACCAGAAAGTGAATTTTTTACAGCAATGCTACTTTGTGCTGACAACCCTGGGAAAACCTTATACCTTAATTGATTGCTTGATTCTTTTTGTACATAATGATTCAACAATCCCAAACCTTTGTAACTTCTAAAAGGTAAATTACTATATTTCAATGAATCTATTGATTCTTTATAACCCAAAGGCAGCGAAGGAAATCCAAATTCACTCACAAAAGGTGCTGTTACAGAATCTACATGATTGAAATTCCGTTCCCCATGCCAAATGCCCCAATCGTGATTATCCCCTTTGCTCATTTGCTTGAGATTACCCCAATTTCCGATTGGAGAACTAGAAAGGTAGAAAATGGTAGGTGAAATGTTTTGCAGTTTCCGCGGAATAAAAGTGTCGAAAAGAAGCCTGTATTGCCGCCAATTAGATATCGAATCTTCCCCATGCAAATTGTATTTATCAAACCATCCCCAATTTTTTAAAGCCACTTCAATTTCATTATTTCCACAAACCAAAGCCAAACTCGGATGGGTCTTCATCCAAGAAATCTGATGCTCCACCTCGTTTCCAACCTCTTGCATCCAATCTTGCCTATTTGGGTATGTGGTTCCTGAAAACATCAAATCCTGCCAAACCAAAATGCCGAGTTTGTCGCACTCCGCATAAACCTCTTCGGGTGGATAATTGCCACCACCCCAAAATCGCACCATGTTTAAACCCATTTTGAACATTGACCGAAATTGCTTATCTTTTGGTTTCGGCAAATGTTCAGGCGAAACAAAATATCGGTTCGATAAGTGCAGTTTCATCTCGAATGGTTTATCCGAAGTCAATGAATATGGAGTTTCCCCGTGATAGGTCCAATCGCAATATGGAAATCCATCCTCAATCCATTGTCCCAATGACTCTCTACCCCACACCACATTCGTTCCCAAAGCCATAATTTTCTTTCGGTTTACCCAAAATTGAAACTTCCCATGTTGTGTATCAACCTCAATAGTTCTAAACCCAGTGTAAGTAAAAATTGGGGCATTGATAAACACAGAACCTGAACCATAACTTGAAGCATAGTTCATCCTTGTTTTGTATTCAATTCCAAATCGGTAACGGGTAGGAAGTTGATCTTTGGGATATACCTGCTGAAAATAGCCATTGGGATACCATAATTTCGGATGGTAAATTACAAATTTCGAAGTGATTTTCAATTTACTAACAGAATCAAAATTCAATCCCTCAACAACATCTTCCATCAGTTCATAAGATGTATCCGAGAGTCTCACCCATTCTTCGGGCAATTGATACACTTGAAATGTTTGTGCCTTATTTTTAGTTTTAATTTGTTTCTGAGTAACAAATTTCTGGGAGAAATTCCGATCAATCACCACATCAAAAGTTGGACCCCACATAAATTTCCCATCTGATTTGCAAGTGGTAAAATCGGCATCAAATTCAGATTGATAGGTTACATAAACAGCCTTGGGGTTTCCCTTTTGATCGTAGACGATCGAATCAGTTTGCACGTTTGATGCAATTGGAAACAGATTGGTCCAACCGATGCACTCAATTCCGTTACCCAAGCCAAAACGGATATTCGGCCTTGCAAAATCCCACCCAAAATCCATGATTGGTCTTCTGAAATACGGTGAAATCTTCACTTTCCCGTCGTAAGCCAAATGTCCCTCAAGTCCCCCATAAAATAACTTTTGAATGGAATCTGAAGGTTCTTCATTATCAGCGGTAAATTTGGTTTTGTCCATCCTTTGATAGCTCAAACCTTGCGTCATTTGTCCCACAAAACCCAAAAAAATGGTATCCGTACCGTCCTTCTTTAAGTAAGGCGTAATGTCAACAAACTGATCAATAAAAGTTTGACCAAAAGTTGGGTTTACAATATTGAGTTTATGTTCGTTGATATAAACTTCCAATTCTGCACATTCCAAACGATTCAACCTTAGTTTATAATGGGCATAAAAGCCATTTGCAATGGTTTGAGAATCAAACAACGGAGCCTTTAAAAACCAAGTACTCCAAGGAATTGACCAAGATTGATAGTAGGGATCTTCTCCGGATTTACGATGTTCCAGGTTTACCCAATCGGCGAAATTTGATAGCAACGAAGATTGCTTGACATGCGTCCAACGACCATCCAAATCTTTGGGCAAATATTTGCGAATAAACGGCTGATTACTCAGTTTATCTGTAGACCGCATGATTTGCCAATTGGAAATCTGATGTGGTGCCAATTGAGCAGGCAGCTGCAAATAAAACAAGCCAAATAAAACGAGTATAACAACCGTTTTCCTCATGCTTTATTTGTTAATTTCTTTAATAAACGGTGGATTTACCAAAATTTCATCAATGAAAATAAAGGCGGTGCCTCCAAAAGGATATCCTTGATGCCAAGGCGGTAAAGCACCGTAATTTTTGGCTTTCACTTTGATAAATCGGGCATCCGTTTTCTTGATTTCCAAGTTCATGGGAAGCACTGTGGTTTCTAAAACGGTATCAGGGAAAAACTGACCCACTTTGGCAACAGATTCAAAATCTATACCATTGTTAGAAACCAAATATTCAATTTCCGTAGGCATTAAAATCCAAGCGCGAGTATCTTGTAAAAACCTTGCACCAATTGAATTGAGAGCAGTTGATTTACCCAGATCAATTACAGCTTCAAAATCTTGATTTTGATAACCTTGCCAATCACCAGAGCGCCATTCTTCAGAACCTAAAATGCCGTTCACTAAGGCATCATCTCCACCTCCTGAGTATTGCTTGTTGTATGCTCCTTTTATAGAAACAACTTTGTAGGCATTTTCTTTTTTGGTAAAAATGGCAACCGTTGAAGACGGCAAATCCCCTATTGCGCTGGCACTAACTTCGCAATTCCCATCAATTTCAAGCATCCAATTTTCACCTTTTTTCAGCATTTTTTCGAATTTCTCCTTTTTACCACTGGCCGTATAAAGAATATCTACCTGGTATTTAATTTCTCCACTCGCATTATTTACAAAGGAAAAATCACTAGGAATTACCTGAATTTGATGTTTGGCGGAAGTAAAAATCCTTTCTCCTTTAATGATAGGGACTGGTATTGAATATTTCACAGCCGTAGTTATTACAGCGGAAGCATCAAACTTTGGCTTTTTCATTTTATCAACAATTGAAAAAATCAAATCGGTTTGATACAAGTCTTTGTGATCCATAAACATCAGATAGTTGTTTTTTAACGTATCCTTTTGATTGACAACCCCATAAAAACTATTTTCAAACAATCGCGGCTTTATTGCGACATTGAATTTCTTCCGTTTTGATTCGTTTAAAGGCTCCAATTTAACGGTGATATTATCGAAAAATGGCACCCCAATGGCATAGTAATTGTTTCCAGGGGTTACTGGGTAAATACCCAATGCCGACATCACCGCCCAGGCGCTCATTTGCCCACAATCTTCGTTCCCAATCAAACCATCCGGCGAATTTTGATAAAAGTTCTTCCAAATTTTACGCACCAATTTTTGCGTTTTATCGGGTCTGTTGCAATAATTGTAAAGATAAACCATGTGATGACTAGGCTCATTGCCATGCGCATATTGACCAATTAGACCGGAAATATCTGATTGTTCTCTGCCTGTGGTTTTTGACGTAGTGGTAAACAACGTATCCAATTGTTTTTCAAGGGCTTGATCGCCACCTAGGTAAGTTTTCCAAAGTTCAATCTGATGAGGGACATAGAAGCTGTATTGAAATGAATTGGCCTCTGTAAAGTGATTATTTACCTCTCGAGGCTCAAAAGGAGAAATCCATTCACCATTGACTTTTGGCCTCATAAATTTAGTTTCAGGATCTAAATAATGTTGCCAGCGATTGCTCCTTCTCAACATTTCGGCATTGAGATCAACCCATTTCGGATCTTGATTTTTAGCACTCAATTTATATTTTTGAATCACTTGTGAAATGCACCAATCGTTGTAGGCATATTCTAAACTTTTTGAAACTGATTCAGATTCAGATTTCACGTCGATATAATCATTTTTGAACGCTGATTTTTGCAAGCGTCCTTGATGATTTACCTTCATAAAATAGCTTTCTTCTTTCCTATTTGAGCTGTGAATCATGGCTTCTAAAGCCAAGTCCACATCAATATTTTCAACACCTTTCATCAAGGCATCGGCAATTACAGATACACTGTGATAGCCAATCATGCAATCGGTTTCACATGAACCCAATTCCCAAACGGGTAAACGTCCCCCCTCAACATATTGCAATAAAAAAGTATTGATAAAATCTGAGGTGCGTTTGCGATCTATAATCGTTAGTAGCGGATGCAATGCTCTATATGTGTCCCACAACGAAAAAACAGAGTAATACGGACGTGTTCCTTGATGAATTTTCTGGTCTCTGCCTCTGTATTTACCATCTTCATCAGATGCCAAACTTGGATGAATCATGCAATGATAAAGCGCGGTATAAAATTTCGCAAAATCATTGGATTTAATTTCAACCGAACGGATTGAATTCAGCACATTGATTTTACTGAGTTCGGTATTCCATGCATTCTTTGATAAAATGCGGATATTATAAAAATCTTGAGCCACCCAGTATAACCCAGTAGACGATTTTTTAATGATGGGGGAAATATTCTTCTCAGCCCCGTCGAGTGATGTAAATGAAATTCCAACATATGCTTCCAATACAAATTTTTGCATGTTAGAATCGTTCAATTGTCCGAAATACAAAATGGCAACAGACTTATTTTCATTGTATTGAACGGATAATATTTTCTTTGAAAAATAGCTAAAGAAGTAAACAGACTGGTCGTTGGCCCAAGCCTTACTTCTTCTATAACCTTTAACAATTTGACCACTCGCTTCTACATCTAATTGATGTCCTAATAAATAATCTCTGTGTTTCAAATCGAGAATCACAAAAATGCTATCATTAAAATGGGATTTAGATTTATTAAATGTGTACCGATGAGCTCCAACTCGCTGGTGCGCTGTCAATTCCACCCGAACATCATTGTCAACGAGGGTATTCGCATAATAACCAGCTTTTGCTTCCTCATTCTTGTGATCAAATTTTGATCGATATTTGAGAGGATTGAATGAAGAATTTCCAACTTTTGGCTGAAACAGTACATCACCATAATCAGAAACGCCGGTTCCACTCAAATGGGTATGGGAAAATCCATAGATAAAGGTATCATCGTAATAGTATCCACCACAACCATCCCATGATGCGTCGGTTCGTGTATCTGGGCTCAATTGCACCATACCAAAGGGCCAAACGGCTCCTGGGAATGTATGTCCATGTCCACCTGTTCCAACCATTGGATTCACAAACATTACAGGTGTTGGATTCGCACGATCACCTTCTAAATCGGCAAGTTGCCCATAAGAAGGGATCTCTTCAAAAATTGGAGGATTGGTTACATCGCGTTCAATGTCTACTACCTGAGGCGTGATAAACCTAATTGGTTTATTTTGTTTTGGTTGCTTGGGTTTAGCAACTGTAGTTTTAGGTTTGGGCTGTGCCACAACCTTTTTTTGAGCGGTTGCATCAACCGGAATCGAAAACAGAATATACGAAAAAACGGACAGAAATCCAAATTTGGCAGCAGGAAAATGCTTCATAGAGGCACGAATATAAATAAAAAAGGGGCTGCAAGCAGCCCCTCAAATATCATAAATAAGCGTTATGCTTAATTTTTACAATTCACTGTTAAAATCACACGACGGTCAACATCGTTCACTCTTGAGAACGCAGGTTGTTCTGTTGTCATGATTATTTCACCCTTATAACCCAAAACATTTACAATAAAGTTCTTAACGGCATTGGCTCTATCAGACCTCAATTTATCGTTTACTTTTTTGCTACCAGACTTGTCGGCAGATGCAAATACTGAAACATTAAAGTTGTAATGTGTTGCACCTTGATCCATTGCAGATTTCCAACGATACAATTCTTGCATTGCATTGGTTGTTAATTGAGCAGAACCTAGTTCAAAGAAAACCACAGATGTATTTGATCTTTCAAATTCCATTTGTGCTTCTTTTTCCATAGCTTCCATTTCATTCAAATTCTTTTCCAAACCTGCAATGATGGCTTTCGCTTTTGCATTATCGGCATCTAGGGCTTGAATTTTTTCAGTATGTTCGGCAACAACTTTATTCAAGTTAGAATTGTCAGTTGGAGCTGGAGCTGCATTTTTCTTTATCAAATCATTTGTTTGATTGGCAACATAACCAGATAACTTTGACTTATTGTAAGCCTCTTGAGAGCTAATACAGCTAGTTAATAATACTGCACCTACAAAAAATGGTGCAACTTTAGAAAACAATTGAATCTTCATGATCTATATAACGTTTGCAAAAATAACGCTAACACTTGTAGAATGTTTTTTAGAAATCGACGAATTACTCACAATGTCCAACGAATGACACATTATTGAGATTTAGATGACTGATTTAACATATCTAAAGCCACATCTACAATCATATCTTCTTGTCCACCAACCATTTTTCGATTTCCAAGTTCTTCCAATATACTCCTAGTGTCTATGCCATAACGGCTTCCTGCTTTCTCTGCATGTAAGAGAAAACTTGAATACACACCGGCATATCCCAACGACAATGTTTCTCTATCTACGCGCACAGGTCTAACTTGCAATGGCCTAATTAAATCGTCAGCGGCATCCATCAACGCATACAAATCGCAATTGTGGTTTGCTTCCATTTTGTTTAACACGGCAATCAACACTTCCAAAGGCGCATTTCCAGCACCTGCTCCCATGCCGGCTAACGACGCATCCAAACGGGTAGCACCATGCTGCATTGCCACGATGGTGTTTGCCACACCCAAACTTAAGTTATGATGACAATGTATGCCTATTTCTGTTTCTGACTTCAAAATATCTCTGAATGCCTTTACTCTATCTGCAACGCCATCTATCAACAATGCCCCAGCTGAATCTGTAACATATACACAATCTGCACCATAAGATTCCATCAATTTTGCTTGTTTAGCAAGATTTTCAGGATCGTTCATGTGAGACATCATTAAAAAGCCACCAACATCCATTCCCAACTCTTTGGCAGCGGCTATATGTTGAGCTGAAATATCTGCTTCTGTGCAATGTGTAGCGATTCTAACTGATTTCACACCCAGTTCACTGGCCCTTTTCAAATCATGAATGGTGCCAATTCCTGGCAACAACAACGTTGTTAACTTGGCATGTTTCAAATTAGAAGCAACTGTTTCAAGCCATTCCCAATCGGTATGGGCACCAAAACCATAGTTAAAACTTCCTCCGGCCAAACCATCACCATGGGCTACCTCAATAGCATCCACTTTGGCATTGTCTAAAGCCACGGCAATTTCCAACATTTGTTCTTTGGTATATTGATGTCTAATAGCATGTTGACCATCTCTTAGGGTCACATCCTGAATGTATAATTTTGACATTAATTTGTTTCTCCTTTCATAGTTTCGGCCATCCTTTCAGCAGTAGCCAATGCTGCACTTGTCATGATGTCTAAATTGCCCGCATATTCTGGCAAATAATGACCTGCACCGCGCACCTGCAAAAGCACCATCGTTTTTAAGCCACTCACGTGTCCAAGTCCCTCAATAAACACAGGTTTATCTTTCGGAATTACTTCAAATTGAACTTCTTGATGCAATTCATACCCTGGTACATATTTTTGCACTTCCGCTACCATGGTTGCAATACTTTCACGAATGGCATTTTCATCGGCCATTTCACTCAGAGTAAATACTGTATCACGCATTACCAAAGGAGGTTCAGCAGGATTCAAAACAATAATGGCCTTACCTTTGGTGGCACCACCCACTTTTTCAATTGCATGAGCGGTTGTTTCTGTAAACTCATCAATATTAGCTCTAGTACCAGGACCAGCAGACTTTGAAGCAATCGATGCCACAATTTCGCCATAATGTACTTTGGCCACTCTAGATACTGCTGCAATCATTGGTATGGTTGCTTGACCGCCGCAAGTTACCATATTTACATTCGGAACATCCTGTAGATGATCGAAATTTACAGGAGGCACCAAAAATGGTCCTATTGCCGCTGGTGTGAGGTCGATGACCCTTTTATTTGGAAATTTGCTAATTTTTTCGTAATTTGAGACATGTGCTTTGGCCGATGTGGCATCGAAAATGAAATCAATTTCATTCCAATTTTCCATATTCAACAAGCCATCTATGCCTTCATGTGTGGTGGCAACACCCATTCTTTGAGCTCTCGCTAAACCATCTGACTCAGGATCAATGCCCACAAAGGCACCCATTTCTAGGTATTTACCAGTGCGTAATATTTTGATCATCAAATCGGTTCCAATGTTCCCTGAACCTATAATCGCTGCTTTAAATTTCTTTGTCATTTAGTCTACCATTTTAAAAGCTACTTCGCCAAATCCTTCTATACTTGCCAAAAACTCATCGCCAACTTGAGCTGCTGCCATCGGACCCAACGCTCCTGATAACACAACATCTCCTTTTTGCAATGGGGTACCCAATTCACACATTACATTCGCCAACCATACCATCGCCGAAACCGGAGATCCCATGCATGCCGCCCCACTTCCCTCGGAAACAATTTCTTGATTTTTCATGAGGGACATTTTACAGTTCACCATGTCTACCTCCTGAGGATCGAGTTTTAAATCACCCAATACAAAATGACTGGCAGAGGCGTTATCGGCCACAGTGTCTGTGATACGAATATTCCAATTCTCAACACGAGAACCCACAATTTCAATGGCGGCACATACATAATCGGTGGCGTTTATAATATCCGTTTCCGTGAAATTACCCTTTGACAAATCAGACTTCAAGATAAAGGCCAATTCCGCTTCGGCTTTGGGCTGTAGAATTTCTTTCATTGACAATTCACCCCCGTTTTTAACCTCTGTATCGTGGAACAAAATACCAAAATCTGGCTGATCTACACCCAGTTGCTTTTGAACGGCCAACGATGTCAATCCAATTTTCGCACCTACCCTACGGGCTCCATTTTTAATTCTTTTTTCAACATTGATTTTCTGAATGGCATACGCCGTTTCAATATCAGTATCGCCAATAATTTCGCGTATTGGCGAACAAGGAAGGTAGTTTTGCTGCGCTTCTCTCAACTTCAAAGCAGCAGTTTCAATTTTCTCCTGTGGTGTCATAATTTCACTTCAAAGGTACATCGTTCAATGCGAAATTTGATTGTAAAAATAAATGCACTTTCTTTGCATTCATGAAAACGATCGAGACGCTTGCGAAGGAAATTCACGAAGCAGCAGCCAATGCTTATGAGGTAGACCAAATCAGTTTGAGCCAAACTATTTCATTATCAGAAGCTTACAAAATTCAAGAACTTTCAATAGCGCATCGTATCCATGAAGGGGAATCTTTGATTGGACTTAAAATGGGCTTCACTTCAGAAGCGAAAATGAAACAAATGGGCGTAAACGACATGATTTGGGGTCGTTTAACAAGTTCAATGTTGATTTTAAACCACGGCAAAACGCATTTTTCAAAGTACATTCACCCAAGAGTGGAACCTGAAATTTGCTTTATGATTTCGAGGGACATTGAAGGCGTTTTAGATGAAAACGAAGTAAAAGACTATGTGAGTGGTGTTGCGGGTGCTATTGAAATCATTGATTCTCGCTATAAAAACTTCAAATTTTCGTTGGAAGATGTAATTGCCGACAATTGCTCATCCATTGGTTTTGTTGTTGGGGATTGGTATCCTGTAAATACTCCGATTGGAAATTTATCAATTGATTTGCTCATCGACGGTGAAATTGTGGAATCAGGGAATTCAAATGACATTTTAGGAGATCCTTGGAAATCTCTAGCCGCTGCAACCAGACTGGCTCACCAGTACAACCAACCCATAAAAGCCGGAATGTACATTATGGCTGGTGCTGCAACTTCCGCTGCATTTATTCAACCCAACCAAGTTGTTTCCACGAATATTGACACACTTGGAAGCATTACTTTTGAGGTTTCTGAATAAAATCATTCTCTTTAAAATTTGTTAAGGTTACAACAACAATCAGGCGCATTCAGAAGTGCTCAATTGACAATTTTATAAAGTTTTACAAAAACCTTCAAAACATTGGGGCAGGATTTTTGCCGCAATGAATAGAAAGAACTTTCTTAAAAGTTTAGGACTTGCCACAACCGTTGGCATGGTAACTCCTTCATTGGGATTTACTGAATCAACAGCTAATTTAAAAAAGAAAAGAGTATTCAGGGTTGCACACCTCACAGATATTCACGTTCAAAACGATAAAATTTCTAGAAACGGATTCGAAGCAGCTTTGTGCGCTGTAAATGATCTCAAAATAAAAGTAGATTTCATTTTGAATGGAGGAGATTCTATCATGAATGCAGTTGCTCTAAGTAAAAGCAGGGTAAAAGACCAGTGGAATACCTTTCATTCAATCATAAATCAAAATAACAATCTTCCAATTTATCATTGCATTGGAAATCACGATTTATTCGGCTGGGCAACTCCCGGAATAAACAAGAATGATGGTAAAAATTGGTGTTGTGAAGAATATAAGTTGGCCAAAAACTACTATTCTTTTAAAAAGGGCAATTGGAAATTTATTGTATTAGACAGCATTCATAAACGTCAAACCATACCTGGTTACTATGGAAAATTGGATGATGAACAATTGGATTGGCTAACTAAAGAACTTGCGAACACCAAAGATAATGAGCATATTTTAATTAGTTCTCATATTCCAATCATTTCTGTATGCAGCATGTTTGACCAATTGAGACATTCAAAAAACAATTGGTTTGTACCCGACAACACCTTACATGCTGATTCACACACATTGAAAGACTTATTTCATTCCAATGGCAAGGTAAGGGCATGTTTGAGTGGACATATACACTTGATTGATCATGTTAACTATTTGGGAACAGATTATTACTGTAATGGAGCCGTTTCTGGCGGTTGGTGGAAAGGGGAATACCAACAATTTGCCCCAGCATTCGTAGTGATTAATCTATTTGAAGATGGAACGACGGAAAGAGAAATCCATTATTACAATTGGAAATAATATACTCATATTGTGTCGTTATAACACTAAGTAAATCTGTATGAAAAAATATACAGAGTGACGAAAAAGACCCAAGAATTTTTGCAGTTAAAACCAAATTATCCTAATTTAGCCGAATGCTTAGTGACATTGAAATTGCACAACAGGCAAATTTGAAACCCATCACTCAAATTGCCCAAGAAATTGGTGTTGACCAAAACAGTTTAGAACCTTATGGTAAATTCAAAGCCAAGATTGATTTCAAGGCAGATAAAAACCGAATTCAACAAAGTAATCTAATATTAGTAACTGCAACTACACCAAACAAAAGTGGTAGTGGTAAAACAACCACCTCTGTTGCTCTTACCCAAGGACTCAAGAAAATTGGCAAGAATGCTATTGTGGCGTTAAGAGAGCCTTCGTTAGGCCCATGTTTCGGAATGAAAGGTGGCGCTGCGGGCGGTGGATACTCTCAAGTACTTCCAATGGAGGATATTAACTTGCATTTTACAGGTGATTTTCACGCAATTACCTCTGCTAACAACACTTTGGCAGCTTTGATTGATAATTACCAGTACAACAACCAAGGAAAACCAACTGCGCTTAAAAAAGTTCTATGGAGAAGGGTTTTGGATGTGAATGATCGTTCATTGCGTTATATCACTTCCGGATTAGGTGGAAGCACCAATGGCATTCCTCAAGAAACTGGATTTGACATTACCCCAGCTTCTGAAATTATGGCCATCCTTTGCCTTGCTACTTCTCTTGATGATTTAAGAAGAAGAATCGGGCAAATTCTATTGGGTTATACTCATGAGGGACATGCGTTCAGGGTAGATGATTTGAAAGTAACAGGTGCAATTATCACCTTGCTCAAAGATGCCATCCATCCAAATTTGGTACAAACCCTCGAAGGTGGCGCTGCATTCATTCACGGTGGTCCATTTGCCAACATTGCACATGGTTGCAACAGCATACAAGCTACCTATGCGGCCTTACAACATTCAGAATATACCGTTACAGAATCTGGATTTGGAAGTGATTTAGGAGCAGAAAAATTCCTTAATATCAAATGTAGAGCGGCTGGATTGACACCAAAAGCAACTGTTTTGGTAACCACCACTCAAAGTTTGAAACTTCACGGAATGGTTCCTGAAAAAGAAATCAAACTTCCAAACAAAGAAGGTTTACAAAAAGGTCTAGCTAACTTAGAACGCCATATCCAAAATTTACAAAACTTCGGACAAACCGTTGTGGTGGCATTGAATCAATTCCATTTCGACAGCGAAGAAGAATTACAAATGGTTGAAGATTTCTGCAAAGGATTAGGAGCTGCATTTGCACGCAACCAAGGCTTTGCAAAAGGTGGAGATGGTGCCGTTGAATTGGCTAAAAAAGTGGTGGAAATTGTTGAAACAAGTCCTTCTAAAGCCATTAACCACACCTATGATCTTGAAGATTCTGTTGAAACTAAAATTGAAAAAATTGTTCAAAAAGTATATGGTGGCAAGAACATCATTTTGGGCGACAACGCAAGAAAATCCCTCAAAAATATCATTGAACTTGGTGCCGACAAATGGCCTGTTTGTATAGCAAAAACACAATTTTCATTCACAGACAACGCCAAAAAAGTAGGTGTAGAAAAAGATTTCACCATTAGAATAGACCAACTCATCATCAATGCGGGTGCAGAATTCATTGTGGCTGTAGCAGGAGATATCATGAGAATGCCAGGTTTACCAAAAGAACCATCTGCCTTGGGCATGGATGTGGTGAACGGTAAAATCACTGGATTGAGCTAATCAATATCAAAGAATACGTATAAAAATCCCTCAAAAGAGGGATTTTTTTTTGCTCTTCAGCAATAAAATTCATCCTTATTATTTGCAAAAATGCAAATAATAAGGGTAATAAATTTCGCAAAATTGCAAATACTAATAGCCTCAGAACATCTAAACAATTGAAAAACCAATTATAAGTTTTATTTTCAATTTCTTGATTGGTCGGAAAATTTTCAGCATAAAAAAGGCGGCCTTTGGCCGCCTTTAACACTAACTATTTGAAAATAAGATTACTTATTTGCTTACCATTACTTTTTGAGTGTATTGACCTTGTGCTGAACTCAACACCATCACATACATTCCATTGTTCAAGTTTGAAGTTTCAATGCTCATTGTATTGAAGCCTTCAGAAACTTGTACATGGTTAGAAGCAACCATTTTACCAGAAAGATCCATCAATTTCAAAGTTGCTGCAAATCCAAACTTAGAAGTAAAATCCAAGTTAATTTGATTAACGGCAGGATTTGGATATACACTTACAGAAGCAAGTTCAGCTAAGTGATTTACACCATTAAATTTACCATAAACATCAACCACACTGTTGTTGAAGTTTGCCATTGTAGTTGTCATTTTACCAGCAACAATTCTGAAATCGTTGTTAGCAATATCAACCAATACTGTACCTTTATCGTAAGCAACATCATCAATTGAGTTACCATTTGCAGCCAAACGTACCCAAGCGTCTAAACCAGCAGGAGTATTTTTACTATCTACCTCAACCAAACCAGTGTTTGTAGCACCCGCAGTAGCTGCCGCAGAGGTATTCACAATATAATTATTTCTAAACAAGTTAGAAGTTTCGGTAATGCTACCACTAGGTTTAACACCAGAAGCAACCAATACGCTATCACCATCAAACATCACAAAGTTCCTGTAACCCATGAAAATAGAGTTGATAATAGACAAACGGCTGTTTCTGCGAATTCTAGCACCACGACGAAAAGCTGATTGAGCTGTTTTACTCAAATTTGAATATTTTTGTCCCTCACCAATAGGTCCAATACAAGTAATATTAGAGAACAAAGCGGCAGTGTAAGGCTTTAATCCAGAACCACTTGCATCGTTATCAGATTCAAAAGTCTCAGAAGTAGAAGATCCTGAAGGAGCATTCCAAGACAAATCAAAAAGAGAAGAGTCTCTATATGCAATACCGAATTGCACAGCACCACGGTATCCGAAATCTGTATCGAAATCATCATCAGTTGTTTTGAAAGCAATCAAGTGTTTTGCATTTACAGTACCACCAAACCATTCGAAAGCATCATCACCAGAGTAAGAAACCTGCAAACCGTTTACAGTTGTTTTATTTCCTACTGAACCGAATGTAACACCATTGATTTCTTTGTTTGGTTCGAACGCATAACCTGCAAACTCAACACGAGTATAAGAGATAGTACCAGAGTTGTCTGCGTCATCAGATCCACCATGTTTACCCAAAGTATTGTCAAACGCTACGTTAGAGAAACCTTCCAATTGAACATCAGTTCCTTGGTTATTTACAGCTTTACCGGTAATAACCAATCCACCCCAATCGCCTCTATCGCGAGAACCTACTGGCTTGTTAGAAGTTAATATTACAGGACTGCTAGCAGTACCATTCAATTCAATCATACCACCACGTTCAACGATAATTGTGGCATACATTTTAGGTGATGCATTTGCATCAGCCATTCCACGTATTATAGTTCCAGCAGGTACTACCAATTTAGCACCAGATGGAATAATACAAAAACTCTTAAGTAAATATACAGTTGAAGCATTCAATGTAACTGTTCCAGAAATCACTTTCTTACCAGAAATATCCGACAAGGTAGTAGAATCTGTAGCAACACCATAAACTGCAGTTTTAGGATTCCAATTTGCCCATCCTTTTGTCCAATCTTTGGCAGCATCATTCTCCAATGCACCAACAAATCCAACTTGTTCAACAAACTGTGCTGAAGCAGAGATCGCAAGACCTGCAGTTGCAGCAAATAATAGTCCAATTTTTTTCATAATTCTAATTTTTTCTATTGCAAAAGAACAACCGCATTATGAGTACATTTTTAATACAATGTTATCATTGTGTTTTGCTTTTCAACCAGAATTAACGGAGAATTAATAAACAAAAAAGGCCCAAACCGGGCCTTTTCTGCGTATGTTAAAATTCAATTAGAAAGTAATTGAATAATTCAGGGTTACAGTGGTACCATTTGTGAAACTAAACAATTTGTTGTCACCAGTTTTTGTAGTAGGATTGTATTCTCCCTCACTCAATGAACCATTTCTATCTAAATCTTGATAAAACACATTCTTTTGAGCCAAAATGTCGCCAATGGTTAATTTAACCAAGCCTTTTTTACCCACTTTTTTACCAAATTGTAAATCCCAAACGCTTCTACCATATTCATAAATGTCGGCACCAAATCGTTGAACACTCTGTGGAACACCAATATAGGCAATTCTTTGTCCAATTTTATTGAAACTCGTATTAACTTGGAATCCATTTTTATTTTCATAAAATAAACTCAAATTGATTACGTAAGGACTTTGACCTTGCAAAGGTCTCGAAACCACACCGTTGCTATTTTGACCGAATTTAATTTCAGATTTGATCAATGACAAATTACCATAGAAAGTCAAATCCTTAAAGAAATTCAAGCCTGTAAACACCACCAGTTTACCTAAATTTTTACGCGCTTCAATTTCTAACCCATAATTGTCGGCAATACGCTCATTTTGATAGGTAAATGTTCTAATCAATGGTTGTGTAGGATCTAATGAAAACTCAATAGGATTGGTTATACGCTTATAAAATCCACCAATAGAAAACATGTTTTCTTTCTTACCAAAGAACTCCCAACGTAAATCATAATTATCGATGGTAGCACTCTTTAACTGATTGTTACCTAAAATTTCTGAGTTGATATTAAAGTTGTAGAAGGCAAATGGTGCCAATTCTCTTAATTCTGGTCGGTTTAAAGTTCTGTACGCAGCGACTCTAATCGACGTTTTATCAGAAACAGGCACATTTACATTGACTGAAGGCAACCAGTTCGTGTTCACTCCAGGAGTAGCCATTTTCTTTGTTACATGTGTAATTGCCGACAATTTTCTAAAGTAGGCGTTATCCAATTCTTGTTCAAATTGTTCCAATCTCACACCGTAAATCACCTTGATTGAGTATGGCTTACCTTCTTTTACAAACAAAGGAAAATGATTTTCCGCCATCATATAACCTGCTGCCAATTTGCTAAATGCATCATACTCTCCTTTATCGGCAACATCAATTTCAGAAAGATAAAGTCCATTTTCCGCAAACTTGCTAGTTGCCAAATCAACCTCGGGCATATTGTTACTATATACACTGCTTCCCATTGGGCCGTAAACAAATTGACGGCTTAAGAAAGTTCTGTTTCGGTTTTGCATGTATGCACCCGTTTTCAAAATATGGGTGTTTTTACCTTTTTTGATGGTGTAACTATAATCAACTGACGCAGAATATGTTTGCTCTTCTAAATTAGAGAAAAATCTTCCAGTTCCAGTATTAAAGAATGGATTAATTACCAACTGACGGTCTGTGTTGCCTGGCAATGCATAGTTTGCGATTCTGAAATCAGGAACTTCTCTGTTGGTATTACCATAGTTTAATACCCAAGTCAAAGCATGTTTATTTTGACCAAACGAATGGGTACCATTCAATTGTGAACTAATCAAACGATTAAAAGTAACCATATTTGAATAAGCTTCACCATATAAATCATTATCTTTATCGGAAATACCATTTCTTACTGTTGTGTTTGCATCATACGTTAAACTCAACAAATTGCGGAAGTCAATTCTATTTTTGTTATTGATTTTGAAGGACAAATTGGCGATACCACCATTTTGAACATTTGTACCGTAAATATCATCGTTGAAACTTTTATATACGTAATTGGTACCGTAATCTCTATTTTCAACCAATCCACGGCTATATTTTTGTGTCATGGCATAATTTACACTCACCAAAAATCCGAGTTCTTTTTTGCCAATTTTAAATGGTTTTCCAATTGTATAACTAAATCGAGGGCTCAACAAAGGTTGAATATTACTAATTTTCCAATCATTGTTAAATTTCTTGGTTTCTTCAATGTTTATAGCTGCTGAAGATCCAGGTTTCATTGAGTTTAATGTTGGAATTTTATGCTCAGATGCCGGAATTCCTAAATATTCAGTTCCCAACAAATTGAAAGATTTCACATCTTGAAATGTAGTAATTGCATTGTATTGAAATCCAATTGAAACAGATTGACTCAATTTTTCAGGAATGCTTTTGGTATTAATTTTAATGATACCGCCTCCAAAGTCGCCAATAACATCTGGAGTTGCAGATTTCACCACAATAATATTATCAAGCAATGAAGCCGGAATAATGTCAAATGAAAACGCTTTTCTATCACTTTCGGTACTTGGCAATGGCGCGCCATTTAAATAACCAGCATTATATCGATCAAACATACCACGAATGTTGGCAAACTTACCATCCATAATGGTTGCACCGGGAATTCGTTTCAAGGCATCAGAGGTTGTTCTAATGTTGGTTTTTTGAAAATCTTCAGCACTAATGGCTTCAACCATACCAGCAGACATCTTTTTGGTCTCAATAGCCATCGTTACCGTATTAGATTTAACTTTTTTCTTTGCTTGGATATCTACCGCACCCATTTTCTGAGTATTCGATAAAACAATGGTCAAAAAGTTATTTTCAGTGGCAACTTCAAATTTCTCAATCAAGGTATCAAATCCACTAGCGAAGCAAACATATTCCACTTGACCCACTTCAAGGTTCACATTAAATTTACCATCTACATCGCTCAACACCGATTCTTTGGAATTGAAAACAACCTTGGCATCCGCCAACGGTTTTCCCTCTTCCGACAATACTTTTCCAACAATCAAGGATGAGGTTTGAGCCTGAACAAAATTCAAAGCAAACATCCCAAAAATGAAAACAATTACTTTCTTTAACATACGGTTACAAAATAAAAATTGATGTATTAATGCACTGTTAAGCCTATTTTATGTTTCTACACACTAACAGAACCATCTCTTAACACTCCGCTTTAATACTTCATATTTTCTTAACATTCCATTCATCATGAATCAATATTGAATTCGATTTGTAACAAATATTTATTTGGCACGTCATTTGTATATACTTAATTAAGAAAGGAGAATTACATTATGAAAAACTTATTAGTACTCGGAATTGCAATTGCAATATTATCTCCTGCAAATGCACAACATCGCCACAACCGTGGAGGGAATTACAATCATGGCCATAACAGAGGAGCCATTGTTCATACTCAGAGATCTCCAGTTCAAATTCGCATCAATGTTGGAATTCCTGTAAGAAGAAATCCTGTATATATTGCCCCAAGAACTCAAGTAGTTTACAACAACTGCAATTCTTGCAACCACAACAGGGGATGTAACCACAACTCGGGAAATCGACACGGATCATATAGTGCCTTTGAAGATTTAATTTACCAATTAAGAAACAGTTCTTTTGAGAGCGACAAATTGATTATCGCCAAACAAGCAGTTCGTGGAAATGGTTATTCCGCAGATCAAATTGGCGACATCATGATGGAGTTCTCTTATGAAAGTAGCCGTTTGGAATTTGCAAAATTCGCCTATGGATTCTGTATCAATCCTGATCAATATTACCAAGTGAACTCAGCATTCCAATATTCTAGCAGCATTGATGAATTGGATCGTTTTATTCATTAACACACAATAAAAGTTGATTTTCAAAGTTATTTATTGAAAATAGTTTAGTTTAGTTTTTCCAAACAAAGGGTAGGATTTATTTCCTGCCCTTTGTTTATTTTGAGGGACATTATTTTTGTTGATTCACTTTCATTCCAAGAATATGCAATCCACGCTTCACGTCTTTGTCCCCCATAAAAATATCCCAAAAAAGTCCCGATCGATAATTTTCCATCATCACCGCCACAGGTCCTTGATCTATGGCCAGGTAATGTGGTAACATCCAATTTTCTTGATCAGAAAATCCATCATAAAACCCATATTGACCCAATAATTTGCGTTTATTTTTGTACCAATTCACCATGGCTTTGGTGGATTCAACCGGCGAATAAGGATACGAAGAAATTGCCGCAGTTGGAGAAATAACACCCTTATCGTTTAAGCTATCTGGTGCATGTGCCGCATAAAAACCTACAGAATATCCCGCAGTAAGACCCCACGAACTGTCACCATATCCTTTATATTTCAACGGATTCTTAACACACCACAAATGGTTCATCTTTGTTAAATTGGTATTTTCCAACCCATAATCGGCACAATATTTATCTGACAATCCCATAGGATTTAGGGCTAAATACGAGTAATGTGCCCAGAATAATGGCCCTCCATTGGGTGGATTTCCTTGATATCTAAAATTCAAACTAAAATTACCAAATTTTTTGGGATGTTTATTGACAATTCTCCCAGAATCGGCCCAGCCGAAATGGTAAACTTCGGGCAAAATTGGGTGCGTAGGAGAAGCGGCAGCAAGTACATACATGATGAAACACTCATTATAACCCCTTACACCGAAGTTCATTTTCCAGCCGTTTTTGGGACTCCAATGCCAGTAAAGCACATTTTTTCCATTGGTATACCAATCGAACTCCATTTCATTCCAAAATTGATTGATCTTTTGCACAATACGCTCTTTTCGTCTTTCTAAAACAAGATTATTTTCTTTTTGTTGAGGCATCCATTTCTGATGTTCGGATAAAAATCCTTTCACACACAACAAACCTTGCATCAAAAAACTAGATTCCACCAAATCTCCGCCATCATCGTATTTAGAGAAAGGTTTTACTTGCCCTGTATTACCATCAATCCAATGTGGCCATGCACCGTGAAACCTATCGGCTTTATCCAAAAATCCGAGCATTTTTTCAAGGCGCGATAAATAATCATTCAAAGAGATCCAACCACGGTAATAACCAGCTGTAATAGCCATAATTCCAAAGCCACTTCCACCTGTAGTAATCACGTGTTGATCATTTTCTGGATAGTTATTGTCCGTATGAATCCTCTCTGGTGCTAATCCTGAATTGGGTTCTGCCCCATCCCAAAAATATTGAAACGTTCTATACTGCACAGTATCAAAAATGAGAGATTCCTCGGCATTTAATTTGAATTGATTCCGATTTACTTTGTCAGTTTTGGTTATCTTTGAAGTTACGGGATGATTCTTTGGAGATGTGGAACTATTTTTCGGTTTAGAATTTACCTTTTTAGTTTGAGCATGGAGCGAAAGTAAACCCAATAAAAAAACAGAGAATACAATATTTTTCAGCACACAATTTTTCATTGTTTCTATTAAAAGTGAAGCAATTTAACAATTGTTTTTGTAAAATTGACAATATTTGCAATCCATGAAATTAAAAGATTTCACCTATTCCATTCGCACCGCATTATTTCTGAGTTTACCCTTAATGATTGTTGGGTGTAATCTAACTAAACCGAGTAAGAATTTATCAGCAGAAAATACCATTTATTATGGAGATACTGCCAAATTTGTGGTAGAGAATCAATACAGAAAACGATTGTTCATTTACCAAGGCGACACACTTCCTTACCGAGAATTCAATTATTCAAGTTTATGGGAGAAACGGTTGCCTTTGGTGATCTTTTTGCACGGCTCTGGCGAACGCGGGAACGACAATTTCAGCCAACTTTCTCATGGAAGTGAATGGATTTGGCGCGCTTCATTGTCACAATATCCTTGCCACGCCATTTTCCCTCAATGCCCTAAAAACAGTTATTGGAGCAATGTTAAAAGAACAGTAGATTCAACGGGGAAACCCCATTTTGAGTTTAACGACGACACAGCGTCCACCAAAGCGATGAAACTTTTAATGGCTTTTGTGAGACACCTAAAAAAACAATCATACCTAGATAGCAATCGAATTTACATTGGAGGTTTATCAATGGGAGGCATGGGCACCATTGAATTGATGAAGCGGATGCCCAAAACTTTCGCGGCTGCTTTCCCTATTTGTGGAGGAGGTAAAATTTCGAATTTCAAACCACTGAGAAAAACTCAATGGTGGTTTTTCCATGGATTAAAAGACGACATTGTTCCACCGAGTAACAGCATTGATTTGGTTCAACATTTAAAATCTAATAAAATCAATGTTCAATTAACGCTTTATCCAAATGCCAATCACAACAGTTGGGATTCCGCATTTGCAGAACCAGGTTTATTGCCTTGGCTCTTCAAACAACATTTATAAACATCCTAACTTTTTAATATACAAAATTTTCACCACATTTACAAGTTATATGCGCAACCTATTCATATTTGGCGTTTTATTTTTTGCATTTTCTGCAAATGCTCAAATTGCAGCCAACAATGTTACATCCATTAAAATCAGCAACGAATCAAGTTTATTGATTCAAACCAATGAATTTGATCTTGAATTGATTCCAATGTCCAATTCCAATTCAATTGACTATTTAGAATTTTCATATTTCCCTAAAAACAACAAAGAAAAATGGCATCATTCTTACACTATTTTTCATGAAAAAAGGATGGAACTATTAAAAAATCGAGGACTCAAATTTCAAAAAGTACAAGGTGGCAATTCAAACACAACGGAGCTATACTTCATTGGTAATTACATCATTGAAATAGAAAAACAACCCTACAACATTGTGGTTAGAGAAATCAATATTTCTCAATCTACCAAAGAATTGAGCAATCAATATTTTAATTCTAATGTCATTCTTCGCGACTATGCCAACCTAAATTGGATCAACGAGGACCACAAAATCAGCAAAAACTTTGAACTTATGGAAGATAAGTACATAGGACTTGGTGAAAAAACTGGCCCTGTTAATAGAAAAGGGAACGCCTATACTATGTGGAATTCCGACGTTCCCGCCTATGGTTTAGAGCAAGACCCTTTGTATGTTTCCATACCATTTTACATTGGCGTAAACAACCACAATAGTTATGGCATATATGTAGATCACTCTTGCAAAAGTTATTTCAACTTTGGGGCTGCCTGCAACTTCACCTCTATTTCTGTTGAAGATGACCATTTAAGATACTACCTAATTCTTGGAAATAACACCGCGGAAATTGCAAAAAAATACAGAAATCTAACCGGACATACACCCCTTCCTCCTAAATGGAGTTTGGGCTTTCATCAATCCCGTTGGAGTTACAAATCCCAAGACGAGGTAATGTCGCTCGCCGCTGAATTCAAAAAGAAGAACATGCCGGTAGATGCCATTCATTTAGACATTCATTACATGGATGCTTGCAAGGTATTTACATTCAACCAACAGCAGTTTAAAAATCCAAAACTAATGGTAGACGAACTCAAAAACAACGGCATTAACATCATCACCATTCTCGATCCCGGTATAAAAATTGAAAAAGGATATCAAGCTTACGACAACGCCCTCAAAAATGATTTGTTTTTAAAATATCCAAACGGACAAAACTATGAAGCAGGCGTTTGGCCAGGATTGTGCGCTTTCCCTGACTTTACAAACCCAAAAGCCCGTAAATGGTGGAGTGAATCAGTGAAATTCTATACGGATTTGGGAATTTCTGGACTTTGGAACGACATGAACGAGCCTGCAGCTTGGGGCAAAGAAGTGCCTACGTATATCCGTTTTAATCGTGAGGGACATATCAGCAACCTCACACAAAATAGAAATATTTACGGGATGCAGATGGCACGTGCCACAAGAGAAGGCGCAGAAACCTTGTTGCAAAAACGGGTTTTCACACTCACCAGGGCAGGTTTTGCGGGCATTCAACGGTATGCTGCTGTTTGGACAGGAGACAATGTTGCGTCTGACGAACACATGATGCTCAGCTTCAAGTTGTTAACCAACATGTCGCTTTGTGGGGTTGATTTGGTAGGTGCCGATGTTGGGGGTTTCATGAATCCTGCTACACCAGAACTTTTCACCAGATGGATGTCGGCCGCTGCCTTCACTCCTTTTTACAGGGCACACAAAATGATCGATATGCCGCAATCAGAACCTTGGTGTTACGGCGATATCCATACCGAAATCAACCGTTATTACATGCAACTGCGCTATAGATTGATGCCTTATTTGTATGCGACCATGCAAAACAATGAATTTCCGGCATTAAAATCGATGGCCTATTTCCAAGAATTATCTGAGCAAAATCACGAAAACGGATTCAACGACAAATTTGAAAGCCAGTTCATTTTAGGAAATTCAATACTGGTAGCCCCAGCAAAAAGCACACAAAAAAGCACTGAGGTTTATTTACCTAAGGTTCCAAAATCTAACAAATGGTATTCTTTACACAGTGATATTCAATACGCCGCAAACCAAAAGTATTATGTGGCTTCACCTTTGAGTCAATTGCCAATTTTTGTTAAAGCTGGAAGTGTGATTCCAGAAATTATCCCTCAAAAAATTGAAAATACCCAAAGCAAAACTGATACCTTAAATTTCCACGTTTACTACAGTGAAATGGGTGATTATGAGGGATATTTTTACGACGACGATGGGATATCCCTCAAAACAACCAATTCTCCGTGTGTGAGCATTCAAATTACAGGGAAACCCATGTCTCAAGAAATTGAATTCAACATCAACAAAATTGGCAACTTCAACTTCCATTACAAAGTGTTGAAATTCATCATGCATGGACTACCACAAACCAATGTAAATCAAATAGATGATAGTCCAAAACCGCGAATTATGCGAATAAATAACCAACAATTTGTTGCACCTTCTGCAAATGTTGTGGAGAGTTACCGACCTCATTTTGCCTTGCAGCAAGACTTGTACAAGGTGGATAAAATTGACAAAACTGCCAACCCTAATTACATTTTTCATGTAAATTGCCCGAACTCATCTTTTAAACTCACCATAGAATAATTCGAAACATGGCAGAACATCATTTCAAAGGGCAACTTACTTGGACAGGCAATAAAGGCAACGGAACCACAGCATACGATGCTTATTCACGCGACCATATCATTCAATCGCCTGGGAAAATTGAAATTCAAGGTTCAGCGGATCCCGCTTTCCTTGGCAACGGAAATAAAATCAATCCGGAAGATTCACTGCTTAATGCACTTTCCGCTTGTCACATGTTGTGGTATTTCCACCTTTGTGCCGATGCTGGGGTGAATGTATTATCGTATACAGACAATTATTCTGGAACTTTAACTGTAGAAAAAGGGAAAGGCAAAATGACATCTGCCACCTTAAATCCTACCGTTACCATTTCCGAAGATTCAGATGAAGCCTTGGCACTTTCACTGCACAAAACGGCCAATGAAAAATGCTTCATTGCCAATTCGGTGAATTTTGTTGTTGGACATAATGTTACCATCAATAGAACCAAACAATAAAAAGCGTATCCAACATTGAAGATGATCTCATTTACATTGTAATCAGTTTTGTTTGAAATTGGTTAAAACATCCAACCATTGTTTCTATTACTAAAAACACAAAAGCCCCATTTCTGGGGCTTTACTTAAATAGAATTGCAAATTTATTTTATTGAAATGGTGGTTTTTAAAGGGGCATCAGAATTGCCACCAACTGAGATTACAAAATCACCAGGCTCAAAAATCCATTTCATTTGTTCGTTATAAAATCCTAAATCATTTTTTGAAAGTTGAAAGTGCGCGGTATAAGTTTCACCAGCTTTTAGTTCAACCTTCTTAAAACGTTTTAATTCTTTAGAAGGACGGGTCATAGAAGCTTCAACGTCTGTTGTATACAATTGCACCACTTCTTTTCCTACTCTGTTGCTGTTATTTTTCACATCCACAGAAACATTGATCAGTCCGTTTACAGTTTCGTTGTACTTTAAATTGCTGTACTCAAATTGGGAATAGCTCAAACCAAATCCGAAGGGCAATAAAGGCGTATTGGCCACATCTAGGTACTTCGATGTGTATTTTTGATTTTCATCGAAAGGACGGCCTGTTTTACGCGAATTGTAATAGATAGGAATCTGACCTGTATTGCGCGGAAACGACATGGTGAGTTTTCCAGAAGGATTTACATCCCCGAAAAGGATATTTTTCACTGCTTCTCCACCCATTGTACCTGGGAACCAACATTCGAGTACTGCACTTGCATCGTTGTATTCCTGTTCTATGGTTAAAGGACGGCCGTTAAACAACAATAGCACAATTGGCTTTCCAGTGGCTTTTAAGGCTTTGAATAATGCCTTTTGCTGAGATTGCAAGTCGATGTTCGACATAGACGCGGCTTCACCACTCATACCGAAGGCTTCACCCAATGCCAAAACAACTATATCAGACTTTTGAGCCAATTTCACCGCTTCTTTCATTAGGTCAGCTGAAGATCTCTTAGAAATTTCCAATTGTCCATCGTGCTGATTTAATTTTTGGAGCAATGCTTCATCTTCTATTAAATTGCATCCCAACGCGTATGAAACATTTGCACCCAAACCTAGGGAAGCATCGCTGCTAAGGGCTTGATAAACCGTAATGGCTTTTTTCCAATCACCAGCACCACTCCAATTACCAATCATGTCCCTTTGTCTTTGAATTTGTGGTCCAATAAAGGCTATTTTCTTGCCAGAATTCTTTTGTAAAGGCAGAATATTGTTTTGATTTTTTAGAAGGACAATGGATTCTTCAGCAATTTTTAAGGCTGTTCGCTTGTTTTGTTCAGACATCAATTCAGATTGGCGTTTTTCATCCAATCCACGATAAGGATCATCAAACAGTCCCAAATTGTATTTAGAAAGGAGAATATTTCGGCAAGAACGGTCGATGTAATTCATATTCAATTTACCATCCCTCAAAAGTGTTTCAAGGTGATTCAAATACAATTCACCCACCATATCCATATCGGCACCGGCTTCTAAGGCTCTTTTTGCTACTGTTTTTTCGTTGCCCATTCCATGATTCATCAATTCATTGATGGCGGTATAATCTGTCACAACCATTCCCTTAAAGCCCCATTTTTTCTTCAAAATGGTATCCAATAAAAATGGATTACAAGTTGCTGGTACACCATTTACATCGTTAAAGGATGTCATCACAGAAGCAACACCTGCATTCACAGCTGCTTGGTATGGTGGTAGATAATCGTTGAACATTTTGAACATCGACATATCAACGGTATTGTAGTCTCTTCCAGCTTCTGCACCTCCATAAAGGGCAAAATGTTTCACACAGGCCATCAAGTTTTCAGAATTTCTAAGGCTTGTACCTTGATATCCTCTTACCATAGACTCAGCGATGCGAGACCCCAAATATGGATCTTCACCGGCACATTCTGAAACCCTACCCCAACGTGGGTCGCGAGCAATGTCAACCATTGGTGAAAATGTCCAATTCAATCCATCGGCGGTGGCTTCCAAGGCACTGGTTCTGGCCATATTTTCGATTGCGCCAAGGTTCCAGGTGCAGGACAATGCCAAAGGGATAGGAAAAATGGTTCTATGACCGTGAATTACATCGTAACCAAACAACAATGGAATATGCAAACGGTGAGACTTGACCGCCTTTTCTTGTAACTTTCTTACCGCTATTGGGGTAAAAGTATTGAAAACACCGCCTACAAGTCCCTTAGAAATCTTTTCTTCAACTCCCTGGTTTACAACTGGTCCTGTAACATCAAAACCTACCGATGGTAGATTCAATTGACCAATTTTCTCTTGAATTGTCATGAGATTCATGAGTGAATCCACAAATTGATTGGCACGCGACTGGGCATTAATGTTCAAAACACCGATAAAAGTTGCGAAAAATGCAAATAATTTCAATCGATTCATAGTGTATAATTTCATAAAATTCCGTATATTATTAATTCAAATAAGGGGCTGAAAATCCCAAATTCTTCAGGCCTGTTTTCACTTCTGTACAACTTGTAAATTTCTCCCAAAGAAGTGCTGAGCGATAATTTTCAATCATCACAACAATAGGCCCTTGATCAATAGCCAAGAATGAATTTGCGGCCCAAACTTCACCAATGTGAAAAGCGTCTACAAAACCATATTCTTTCCAAAGTTTATCGCCGAGTTTATAGTAAAAAAAGTTCAAGGCATCGATAGATTCATTGGGGGTATAAGGCATAGAAGCAAGCGCAGCAGTTGGAGAAATCACCCCTCTATCATTTGTGGGAGAATGTGCATCGTAGCCCCACGGGTTATCGGACGCAGTTATTCCCCAGCAATTTTGTCCATACAACGCATATTTCTTAGGATTAGCTTTACAATATTCATAATGAATAAGGGCATGATGCTTGTTTTGTTCCCAGTAGTCGGCGTATTGATCGGTCAATCCACGTGGATCTATCCCTAAAAATGAATAATGGGCAAAGAACAATGGACCACCATAATCTGGACCCAGCGGAAGTTTGTAACCGTAAAATGTTTTACCATTTTTGATACCGCCATTGATGGCCCAACAATTTTTATATACATCGGCACTCACTGGAAATGTTGGTGAAGAAGCGGCCAAAACATGGGTAATGAGACATTCGTTCCACCCGCGAATGGGCATATTCATGACAAATCCTTTTGTAGGACTCCAATGCCAATAAAGATTTGTTTCAGCGCCATTTTTCGTAAACCAATTCCATTCAACCCTGTGCCAAATACTATCGATTTTGTTTCTGAGGGACATTTCATCGGCTGAACTGCCATCAAAAAACTGTCGAGCAGTAAGCAAACCTTGAATTAAATAAGAGGTTTCTACGAGGTCGGCACCATCATCATTTGAAGAGAAAGCGATGGTATTTCCATTGGCACCATTGAACCAGTGGGGGAAAGCCCCATGGTAAACTTGGGTTTTATAGAGCAAGAAATTGCTCATTTTAATGAGGTGATTGATGGCTTGAGGTTTGGGAATAAAGTTGCGATTAACACCGGCAACAATGGCCATAACACCCATTCCAGAGCCACCGGAGGTTACCAAATCTCCCGAGGTATTGCGCTCTCGCGCCAGCCCACTCACAGGATGGGCAAAGTTCCAAAAATATTGAAGGGTTTTAAGTTGAACAGAATCCAATAACTGCAAAGTTGAAATGGCATTGAATTTATTGGAGGTATCTATTCCTGTCCGAATTTGTAAAGCGAAGTACTTTGAGAATGTTGCACCTGTTTTAGATTTTAAGGTCACAGGCAAGGCCAGAATGTACTTTGTAAAAGGCTTTAGGGGCTTAATACAATTCAGCACAATGGTTGAGTCTGAATTTTCGAAAGAATATTGCACTGATACTGGATTATATCCACCCTCTTTGATGAGGATTTCTTTTTTTGCAATTGCAGTATCGAGGGCTTTTGAAAAGTTAATTTTAAAAGTAGGGTTCAGTGGCGCATTGGTAAAAAGAGTACTCAATGAAATGCCGTTAAATTTGATGTGATTTAATTCAAAATATTGGGGAGAAGCAGGTTTCTCTGTTTCATTTTTCTTGCAAGATTGCAAGAGGAGAGCTCCTGAAAAAATGAGGAGCAAAAAGAACATAAAAGGGGCTGTACGTAAAACGAACAGCCCCTGAAGATTTAATTTTTTCAAGCGATTAACGACCAGCTTTTTCCAATTGATACAATGCAGAAACATCAGCATCAGCCAATGCTTTGTCGTAGATACGGAATTCATCCAAACCACCATCGTAGTTTTTCATCCAACCATCAGGAGTTCCACCAGGGAGACTTTGTTTGTAGCAACCGAAAACGAATTTGGTAGCATTTTTGAATGCTAAAGCACCCAATGGAGCACCACCTTTTGTAGGATCGTCTTGGAATTTGTCTGTGATAGAAGCAGGCAAGTTCAATTTAACACCGTTAACATACATTGAAACTTTAGAAGTAGCAGCATCATAAGAGCATACTACATGTTGCCAAGCATCGTTACCGATTTTCAAACGGTTATCACCTCCAACGTCAGTCCATTGCTCTTTCCAAGCAGTAGCATTCCAGTTGTTTACTGTAAATTTGATACGGGTAGAATCGTTACCAGTAGTACCAGACTCTTGTAAGATAAACAAGTTACCGATCCAGTTACTATCGTTCAACAATTGGAACCAAGACTCAGCACCATCAGCGTGAGGAGAAGTTTTAACCCAAGTTGAAATGGTAGTAGACTGCATACCAGTAATTTTGCTGTTAACGCCAGTGTACAATACATAACCAGCAGAAGCACCTTGAAGGGCTTTACCTTTTGCACCAGCAAAGAAAGAAGTACCAGAAGCAGTACCGCTAGTGATGTTACCTTTAGCATCAGTTACGTTGTCTTCGAAAGAGAATTTCGCAACTAAGTTAGAAGCAGCGATCTCATCAGAAGTGTTGTAACCACCAATAGGCGCGTTTCCAGAGTCATTTGTTGCATCATCAGAGCATGATGTTAAATTAAATGCAAGAACGGCACAAGTAGCCAAACCAGCAATTGAGAATAGTTTTGTTTTTTTCATTTTATATTAGTTTTAGGTTTTGTTAATATCCAGGGTTTTGAATTAATTTTCCATTAGACAAATCAATTTGCCTTTGTGGGATAGGGTAAAGATCGTGTTTGCCGTCAATGTAGCCTTTTCCATGGGCTCTCATTACAGTTCCTGCTCTTTTGGTTCTTCTCAAATCAAACACACGATCATGCTCCATGGCCATTTCCACGCGTCTTTCTTTCCAAATGGCTTCACGTATTTCAGATTGAGTATTTGCAGTAGTATTGGCTAAGCCTGCACGGTTACGAATCATATTTAAATACTTTTTCGCTTTAGAAGTATCACTAAGCTCATTATAAGCTTCAGCGGCAACTAAAAGTAAATCACCGTATCGCAATATACGCAAATTTTTATTTGTTTCATTGTCTTGCTTACCCCAAGACTCCATAAATTTACTTACATAACATTTGTAATTATAACGGGCATTAGGGGCCGAAATATTGGTTAACCAACCATCCCAAAGTTGTTGTCCGGATGTAATGATCGTTGCATCACGTCTAACATCTCCATTCTCATAGGCATTATACAAATCTAAAGTTGGCGTGTTGAAACCCCAACCTAATCCTCCCTGACCTCTAGGTGCCTGTACTACGAAATATCCAACAATTCCTTTTGCTGGTTCAGTTCCTTTGCAATTAATTTCAAAGATAGATTCTTTAGAAAATTCACCAATTTCTCGCCAGATGTGACTGTAGTCGCTAAGCAATCCAAAATTACCTGAGCCAATTAACACTTCGGCGGTAGCTGCAGCTTGAGACCATTTTTCACGGTACAAACTCACCTTAGAAAGCAATCCAGTTGCCGCATAAGAAGTGGCTCTACCGGTTTCTATCAACTGTTGTGAAGGCAAAACACTAGCTGCAAAATTCAAATCCGATTCAATCAAATCATAAATTTCATCGGGAGTAGCTTTTACATTCACCGCATCGATTTCTGCTTGGGTTACTGGAACTTTATCAATTTTGGGAACTCCGCCAAAACATCTAACCAAATTGAAATAATAATAAGCTCTCAAAAACCTCACTTCTCCTTTCAAAACTTCTCTTTTACTTGGATCCATGTTTAATTTATCCATCATATCGATGGCTTTATTGGCTCTTGAAATACCTTCAAAATTTGATTCCCAAACCTCACCAAACGACAAAGAAGTAGAAGACCATGAAATATTGTCTAACTGATCTTTATCGGCTCCAGTATCACCTGGATCACTTCCCTTATCGGCATCATCACTTGCAATACTGCTAACTCCAATCCAAGAAAATGAATGTTGTGACCAATCATACAATTTATTGTATACTGAATTCACCAATTCCTCAGCAGCCTGTGTGGTGCTCGAAAAATAATCCGTTGGTGTTTGAGCTCTTGGAGGTTCATCCAAAAATGACTTTTTACATGAAGGAATAGCCACAATTGAACCAAGCAATAAAGCTGAAATAGAGGCTGTTTTTAGCGTAGAGATTACTTTATTTTTCATGGTATTAGAATTGGATGTTAATTCCAGTTAAAATTGTGCTTGATGTTGGATAAACATTGAGTTCTATACCGGCTTCTGGAGGAGACCCCGGCAATTCTGCGGTGAACCCACTATATGCTTTCCAAGTGAAGATGTTTTGCGCCGTAATATAAAAACGGTACGACTTTACTTTTGTCTTTTGTGCCCATTTCGCAGGCATTGTGTAACCCAATGTTAAATTATTCAATCGTGCAAAAGAACCTGATTCAACAAAATAATCAGATGGTTTAGGAACTCCATTGAACGCTCTTGGATATTCATTGTTTGGCTTCGCGGTTGTCCAACGGTTCATGGCAACCTCATACTCTACATTATAATTACCACCATATCGAACGGTTTTCTTACCATTGAATACTTTATTGCCAATGTTTGATATGATATCAAAGCTAAAGTCCCAACTCTTGTAATTCATTTGGCTATTAAAACCTAGGTAACAAATTGGTTGATATGAACCAACATAAACCCTATCTTTATCATTGATAATACCATCACCATTTTTATCTATCAATTTCAAATCACCTGGCTTCGCACCAAAAAGATGTGCTGAATTGCTTACATCAGATTCATTTTGATACACACCATCGGTTTCAAATACCCAGAAAGAACCAATTGGCTGCCCAGTTGCTACCCTAGTAGCAAATTCGCCGTTATTCAAATTACCAAAATTTGTAGGCTGTCCTAACCCCAAATTCTCTACCCTATTTTTATTGAATGTAGCATTCAATCCGTAGGTATATTTAAAATTAGATTTCGATTTATTGTTGTTATAAGAAATTGAAAACTCTAAACCAGTATTGCTGATATCTGCGGCATTGGTTAACATTGAATTGTTGTTATCACCCAAACCTGCAGATAAAGGGATATTGAACAAAGCACCGGCAGTGTATTTGTAGTAATAATCAATTGTTCCTCTAATTCTACCACCAAACATCTCATAATCTACACCCAAATCATATTCAGTGGTGGTTTCCCATTTCAAATTTGGATCCTTAATTTCGGCAATGGTTGTTCCATTTTTAATGGCATTTCCAAAAACCGTTGTTAAACCACTAGACAACAATGTAATAAATTCCGACGGGTAGATGCGGTCATTTCCAACCATCCCCCAAGAAGCGCGCACTTTAAAATAATCGAGCTTAGGTAGATGAAAGAAAGATTCCTTTGTTAATTCATACCCTAAACCCAACGATGGAAAATTACCCCATCTGTTTGCTTCTGGAAATTTTGAAGACCCATCACGTCTGAATGATGCCGTCAAAAATAATTTATCTTTGAACCCGTAATTTACTCTGGCCAAATAACTCTCGCGGCGCCCGTAATCACCAAGTGGCTTTTGATACTGCAAATTCGCTTGCACTGTTGAGCTTCCGGTATTTAAATATCTGTATTGTTGTTGTGGAGGAACACCATCTCGCGACATACTGTACATGTAACCATCGTATTGCTCAGCGGTATGCCCCAACATCAATTTCACATTTTGGTTTTTGAAGGACTTATTGTAAGTCATTAAATTGTCCCAAATCCATCTATATCCCCTATTATTTGAAATAGTGAGGGTGGTTGTGTCATATTTTTGAGTAGGACTAACACGATACTTTGCTTGATAATTCTCTCCGTTATTATCAAACATATCGGTACCAAAACTGGTTCTAAAAGAAAATCCTTTCCCCAAATCCAAATCGGCATAAACATTACCCATTAAACGATATCCAAATGACTGATCATCTGTCATTTCCAATGCAGCAAGGGGATTTCCCACATCACTTTTTGTGGTATATCCATAAACACCGTTGGCGTCTTTTGCTGTATATATTGGAGCCGCATTGTAGGCTTGAGTAAACAAGCTAAAAGGCTTATTGTTAGAATGATAGGTGCTTAGGTTTAAATTATTTCCAATTTTAAAAGATTTGCTGATATTGAAATTGTTGTTATTTCTAATGGACAATCGTTCATAATCATTTCCCTTCAAAATACCTTCCTCTTTCATGTAGTTGATTGAAAACAAGGAATTTGCCAAATCACCTCCACCTGAAACTGAAATTGAATGATTTTGTTGCAAACCCGTGCGGGTGATAGCATCAAACCAATCTGTATTTCCTGTAATATCACCAGCAATTACGGCTTGAGTTCCAGCCGCTTCATTTGAATAATTTGCAAACAAATTGGGTCCTGCCATTTTCACCTTATTGGTGATACTTTTGATACCAAAATAACCATCATAGGTAACAGTGGCTTTTCCTTTACTACCCGCTTTTGTGGTAATAAGAATAACACCGTTTGAAGCCCGAACACCATAAATGGCCGTTGAGGATGCATCCTTTAAAACATCAACCGACAAAATATCGGCGTTGTTGATATTCCTAATATCTTCAGTGATTACACCATCTACAACATATAAAGGTTCAGCACCTCCAATTACAGAACCCGTTCCACGGATTCGCACTGTTGGAGCTGATCCTGGGGAACCATAATTCGTAATTTGCACACCAGCCAACTTTCCTTGCATGGCTTGAGTAGCAGTCAATACTGGCTGCTTCGATAATGTTGCACCTGTAACAGTTCCTATTGAACCCGTCAATTCTTTACGTTTTGATGTAGCATATCCAACCACTACCACTTCGTCTACCTTTTCGGTTTTAGACTCCATGAACACAAGCATTTTTTCTTTCGCTGAATCAAGCTGTATTCTCTTTTCAAGATATTCAGGTGAACGTAAGATAATGGTAGATTTTTTGTTGGCATAAAATTCCACCAAACCATCTTTGTTGGTTTTACCCAACTCTTTAAAATCTCCTTTAACTAGGTTCAGCACTAATACATTTTCAATACTTTCTCCTACAGTATTCTGTACCGTAATAAAATGTTGCACATCAACATCACCAGTTTGGGCAAAACTGAATCCTGAAACAGTAAATAAGAAAATAAATCCAATAAACTTGAAAATATTTTTTAATTTAACGGTGTAAATCCGTTGCATTTTTTGAATCCCCATTGCAATTATATAATTGTTTTACAACTATTTGGGAGCAAAAAGACACCATGAAAACAAATTTTCACTCCCAAATAGTTTGGCAATATATGTAATTGTTAAAAATACAACAAGGTTTTTTTAGTAATTTAAACTTAATCTAAATAAAAATTACAAAACTCATATTTTATTTTGTTATAAAAATATCTGATACTGCAACGTAAAGGTATTCAAACGCTTGCCGATATCAACAAATTCCTTGCCACTCTCTTGCCTCAAAATCACATTCGGGCGATTCATCCAATCTAAAGTGAATTTTGCTTTGTGACCTTTAATTAAATAATTCATACCCAAATTAGATGTGAAAATCGACTCATTATTTAAACGTTGGTATTTTGAAACGTTCAATGAAGCATAAGGCAACAATTGAGCACCATTCGACAAAATATCATTTGGCATCAAATAAGCCACTTGGCCATAAAAAACATTTCCTGTTCCAAACATTGGCATTGAATTTCCATAAAAAGATCCGGCATCTTTGGGTAAGTTTTTCAAAATGGTTCCATTGGCGGGATTCATGATGCCATTCATTCTCAAATAGTTCTTCCCATAATCCGTATGAAAAAATCCTGCGTAAGCATTGATAGCAGTATTTTTCTTAACATCCAGCGGCACATCTAAAAACGTTTCTAAACAAACCAATTTTAAATCCTCAAAAATGGTATCATTGGCTGTTCCTTTTCTCCAAGTTGCATTTTTCTGATATATCCCACCAAGGGCCACATTGAAAACTTTCTTGGCACCCAAGTAAGATCCCGTCATGTAGGGAGTAGTATGTCCCTCATGATCAAAAAACTGATACATCACATAAGCACCCTGTTGCAAATGGTGTCCCTGGGGTGTGAATGTAGCATTTTGAGTCAAATCTGTCAAAGCTTGTCCATTGCTCGTAATTGGAAACGGATCGCTCAAAATCACACGATAATCCATTTTAGAAATTTGTCCTCTAGCGTAAATACTCAGTTTACGGCTAAAAATATCGGTTTGATCAACAGTAGTTTGAGCAAAAACGGGTACATCTAATGTTGCAATTGAGGCAATAGAGGGTTGAGAAAACCTAGATAAACCATTTGCAATGGTGAGTCCTCCCCCTATTTTCAATGCATTAGATTCCGAAACTTTGTACTCACACAAAGCATCATGAAAAAAGGCCGCCACTTTTCGATTGGAAGTGGCGTTATACTGAGAATTGAAATTGTTCATACCAAATTGAAAATACAAGAAAACTTTATCGGTAACTTGACCAAACAATTGCATTCTCGTTCTTCTCAATCCTATGTCGGTAGTTCTGTTATCAGACAACCCTTCCACGGTTGTGCCCGGAAGAGATTGATTGTTTCTCAACCATACTTGATTTAGGAAAGTAGCCTGAAAATAATGAGAACCACTTTCATTTAATTTATATTTCAATTCCAAATTTTCAGTTGGTTTTTGGGCGCTCAAAGCAGCCACAAATGCCAAGCAAACTGAGGATAATGTTAATTTTTTCATATTCATTTAAGATGAATGGTTAATAGATATTTGATGTTTCACATAAGGCCCCAAAAAGAGTCGTGCATACAATCTTATCATGGCAATGCCATCAATGATAATGCTCAACGAAACCAAAGCGGCCAAAACAAATTGATTTACATGGATATGGCTAAACACCAAATCTTCACCAATAAATGTAGGAGAGATTGGAAAGCCTGTTACCATTAAACCACATAATAAAAATACGAATGCCAACGACTTGTACTTCATTGCAAATCCATTAAACTGAAATACAGAAGTTACACCTTCCCTTTTTTCCAGCATATAAATCACAATAGAACCTACAATTACCGACACGAATACACCAGACAAATAGAGCAAAGTCTCAGACAATACAAATTTGTCGTTAAAAGATACAGCAAGGGCAATCCACGCATGATTCATGGCAATTAACCACCAAATAAATTTCACATTTTTATACTCAGAAAATGCTTTGAGCACCATCAGTAACCCTATAAATGCGAATGCGATAGGTAACCAATGAATAAATTGCGCAGGCAAACCAATTCTCAATACTAGGGCCAATAACCCAAGGATAAAAATCGGTACAAACACTAACATCATTCGCTTAGGACGTATGAACTTGAGCATTCTACCAGCAAATTTAAGTGGATTCCACATCAATTTGTAAACCAATTGATCCAAATTCCATTCTTTCAAACTCAAAACATACAATGTATTTTTCCATTTTTGAGGGACAAAAGACTTACGGCTAATTTGGTATCTTTTAGGTTTAAAAAATTGCTCACGAATGAGATAACTCACAACAGATGGCGATACCAACAATTGATACGTGCGTAAAAACGCATTTCCCACAAAATGCATCAACGCCAACTCTTCAAAACCCAATGCAATTTCTACAAAGATTAATCCTATTTGAGAAATTGAAGAATAAGCAATTTGGCTTTTAACAGAAGATTGCACCCTTGCAATGTTCCATGTAATGAAACTCGTAACAAGTCCCATCACCACCATCAACGCTCTTACCGACCACTGAAATTCAACAAAAGGAAAAGTTCTAAGCAATAAGAACACACCCAAATGCACGGATAATGAGCCATAAAAGATGGCACTTGATGGCGTAGGTCCTTCCATAGCCCTTGGCAACCACGAGGAAAATGGCACTTGAGCACTTTTTGCATAGGCTGCTAAAAGCACCAAGAATGATACCAAAACCCCTTCCAAAGTATGATTCATCAACTCATGACTCACCAGTGCGGCTTGCTGCAATTTTGCAAAAGAAATATTCTCATGCCACAAATGGTGACTCAACCACATGGCCAGTATCAATCCAACATCACCAATTCGGTAAACGAAAAATACTTTCAACGAATTTTTAACGGGAAGGAAGCGTTCGCGGTAAAACGCAATCAATAAAAATGATGAAATTCCAAGAACTTCCCAACCTATAAAAAGTGTTTCAAAGTTGCCAGAAAAAACAGTGATATTGTATCCAAGAAAAAAGAACAATATGGTATTGAAAAACCTTTTGTATCCCGATTCTCTGTGCATGTAAACGCGCGAATACATCACAATAAGAAAAGCAAGAACGGCTCCAACCATTGCAAATACAAACGTCACCTTATCGAAATAAAAATCGATATAAAATTCATACTCTTGAGATTTCAACACTACAATTTCCTTCAAGTTCAATACGGCATTGGGTGACAAATACCAACTAAAGCTAAAAACTGCTAGAGAAATCAAAAACACCCCCACCGTAATAGCACTCAAAGTAGCCATCAATTGTTCCCGTTTTTCAGGAACAAACAAACTTAAAATATACCCTAAAAGTGGTATAATAATAAAAAGTTGCAAATACTTTTCCATGGTTAATTCATTAAATAAACGGGTAAATTTTCGTGATTTCTGCGAAAAATTTGAGGGAAATCTTTTGCAATTTCCACCAATCTATATTTCGGGCTGTATGGCACAAATTCACCTTGGTGAAACAAGAGGAATTGTTGATTATCAGGATGGATAACAACCAAATGTATCCATTCATTTTTGAACCATTCAAAAGTATGTTCATCGGTTTGTATGGTATTTAAAACCACATCAGGAAAATGTTCTACCACCACAAGTAACCTTAGTGGGTCGTGAACTTCAATCATTTGGCTGGGAAGTCCTGTTCTTAAATCACCATCAATGCCATTGGCAACACCAATTAACCCCATCACGTTATGTGGCAATTTAGAACCTGCGCCCAACATAGAATTGTCTACCCTAGAAAAATAATATTCCAAGTTTATACCACCACAAACAGGGGCAACGGCTTTTAAGATTCCATACAAATACTTACCATCTTTATCGGTTTGATAATCGTATGAATTTAAAAATGCACGCCTATCTAAAAAAACATTGCGTGTTAAATCTCTTCTACCCACAATACAAAGTGTATTGGTTGCATGATTCAATTCAGGACGAGGTTCAAATAACGAAACCGATCTAAGTTGTACATTTTCATAAACTTTATCGATAGAATCTTTTGAATCAATGAGTTCAAAACGCCTAGACCTCTCCAATGCATTTGCCTTTGAGGCAGATTCAAATGTTTTAAGGTGATTTTCATGTAAGCTCAACATGGTAGCATCCAATTTTTGCTCGTCGTAAAACACAAATTCGTCGCGCGTTGTATCTTGTAATCCACCTATAAACCTAGTAGCATCTGGTATTGAAATTCCACGTTCCGCCAACATCTTTCGCACTTCAACCCTATTGGCAATATCAGCCATAACCCTAGCATTTACAGAGCCTGGTCTTCCGGAACAGGCACCACAGTCATAGGCTGCAAAATGTGGATTGTTTACACTGCTCGAACCATGTCCAACAAAATAAACCATTGGAGCAAAATCCTTCAATAAACCAACACTTCTGAGCAATGCTTCCAACCTATCGGTCATTTCTAGGAGCGTATATCCAATTTGAAGTCCATTTTCAAATTCACCATGGTGTTCAACGGTTAATTCCGCTAAAACATCCATGTGTTTGAGGGATGTGGCCACCGCAGCACCCATTTTAGGCTTAAACACACTTAAAATCAGCTTGAGTGCCGACCAAAACCCATAAGTGTGGGTGAGAATCCACCCAATGAACATCGAATGAGAATGACGGTGAAAATGGATATCTGTTGATTTTTTTGCCACTTCACCAAATTCCTTTATCAGATACTTCGGGGTAACTGGGGCTGGACAATGCTTTGTATAGTGCTGACCATCTTTGGGTTGATAGAAAAATTCCACTCCAAAAAAACCTGGAGTTCCAAAGGTTTCACTTTTAGGATCCAATTGCTCAACATGACGGCGGATACTGCATTCCCTATCATCAATGCAAAACATCGCTTGAAAAGTGCGATCGGTTTTATTTTGTTGCTTTGGAACCACGCTCATATTTTGGGCTATTCCCTTAAGAACTTCATCGTAATAGGTAAATTCATAGGCCAATTGCCAAAGCTGCATCACTTTATCATATTCAGTGACTTCAACGTCCCTCCATAAATCAAAACCAATTGGAATTTCGAGTTCATTCAATGTTTTAAACCCAGAACCGAACTTACTTTCCAAGGTATCAATTTCAATCAGCAATTCCAATATAATCAATTGCTCTAATGTAATTTTCCTTGTATCAAGTAGGGTTTGAGCATTATGTTCAATGGCAGAAACGATACCCGACCACCCGGGATGGGCAAATTGTTGATCAAATAAATAAGCTTCAAAATAGTGCTCATTGCCGGCAATTCTATTGAGCAGCATTTCAACAGACAAGTTCTTATTTTTCAAAAACTCAGTAGCCAGTTTCCCTTTGAACAAACTTCCATAATTTTCATGTTCAAGCTGCCTTAATGCATCTATAAAATTATGTTCAGCATTAGGAAATTTCCAAATGGAAACACCTTGATCCAAGAAACTACATAGAATTCGAAACAACACAGGATGTGTGAGAGAGTCAATGTTCAAACCAAGTTTGCTTTTCCAGTCATTTCTGAGTTTGCCTACCCTAGGTTCTTTCGCCACATCATATTCAGTTTGAACCATTTTGAATTTCCATTCATACATTAACGACTCACCATAGCGTACGGCAACAACTTGATTGATTGCATCTTCATGGATTAGATGTTGCTTAAACAACTCTCTATATTCTAGTAAACTTAAACTCACGCGGTACCCAAAAATTTCATTGGCGCGCTGCGTCCCCTCAAAAAATGAATATCCCTGAAAAGAGTGTAAAGTATTGTGATGAATAAAATCTTTTAAAGGAGCTTGCTCAGGCAAATAATGTTTGAGCTCCTTCAAAATTTTAGACAATTGAAATTGAGCTTTATTTTCCATGATTATTGATGTTTTAAATTACCGTGTGCATCAAATCGATCTTGTTTTGCACGTTTCCTAGACGACAATTCATGCTTACTCACTGAAGTATATTGCATTTCATCTAAACCCAAAATTTTTAAATGTCGGTTTGAATTCTCAAAATCTTGATGCAAGTGATGAAGGTTATCCATCACAGTGTGATCAATCACATTACACTTTGTAAAATCTAAGATTAATTCTTCTTGATTTTGATGCTTCGAAATGATTTTCTGTATACCCAACCAATTTGAAAATACGGCTGCCCCTAAAATTTGAAGGTTATTGCCATATTCAATTACTTTAGACTTAAAAGTAGATTGTACAGGCACTCCCAAATAGGCTTGAGTAATAAGCTTAACCAAAATTCCAACACCAATACCAACCAACAAATCTGTAAACAAGGTTACCACCACTGTTATTGAAAAAACCATCAATTGCTCAGGTCCAATTTTCGCCATTCTACCAAATTCTTTGGGGCTAGCAAGTTTAAACCCAACGCCAATTAACATTGCGGCCAATGCTGCATTGGGAATTAGATCACTAAATTGCAAATCAAAAATCAAAAACAACAGGATGAAAACACCATGAAAGAAATTTGCAAAACGGGTTTTTGCTCCATTATTGACGTTCGCACTACTTCTTGCAACTTCGCTAATCATTGGTAATCCACCTACCAATGCAGAAATGGTGTTACCAAATCCTACAGCCATCAAATCCTTGTTTGCATTACTTTTACGTTTATAAGGATCTAACATATCAATGGCCTTTACGGTCAATAAACTTTCCAAACTTCCCACTAAAGCAAACATGATGACATATTTAACAAAGGTTCCAGTTTGAGAAATCCCATCAAAACGTTCATTCCAAGCAATGGTATGCATAAAATCTTGGTCGAAATGCACCAAGAATTTTTTGTCGAGATGCATATAATGCGCCAAGGGAATAGAAACCAACAACACCAAAACCGGTGAAGGAATTTTCCTTAATATTGGGTGTTTCACCAATGGCCAACCAAATACAATGGCCAAACTTACAATTCCAATCAACGCAATATTGAAATTCATGTGACCAATTGAATTTGGTAACGCCATGATCAAATCTACTGGTTCCAAAATTGATTTCCCCAATTCATCTACAGGAGCCGGCCCAAAAATAAGATGAAACTGCTTGCTCATGATGATAATTCCGATGGCAGCCAACATGCCATGAATGGCACTTAATGGGAAGAAATCTACCAATGAACCCATTTTTATGAGACCAAACAATATCTGTAAAATCCCAGCTACCATCAATGCTCCCAACGCTAAATGCCATCCCAAAACTGGATCGCCATTTCCAAATTCTGCCACAGATCCAGCCACAATGACAATTAACCCAGCAGCTGGGCCTTTAATTGTTAAACGCGAACCAGAAATCCATGATACAACAACCCCGCCAATCATGGCCGTCATTAAACCCATAATTGCTGGAAACTCACTTGCTTTTGCAATTCCCAAACTCAATGGCAATGCCAACAAGAACACCAAAAAACCCGACAATGCATCGGTTTTTATATTTTCAAAAAGGCCCTTCAATCCATCAGAAGGAAGTGCCTGACTTTTATTTTTATGATTATTTTTTTGCATATTTTATGTTTGTTTTTGTTTTTAAAGGACATGCGAATTCACATCCATTTCCTCAGTGTTGAGGAGAAGACCTAAGTCAAATCAGAAAACAAACAGATTAACAAGCAAATTTAAACTGGTGATTTAACACCATAAAAGACCGAAAACGGGCATTTGCCAGTTCCGCATCTTGGTAAGTGAATTTCTTTATAAACGACCCAGGAACGTGTTCTTCAAACTGATGATATTCCAGGAAGTCAAGTGTACAATAAAAATCTAACCAAATATCATTCTCGGCTTGAACATCAATATCAACAAGCTCTTCACATTGAACCAAATTGCCAGAAAATTCATTGGAAATAGACCATTCCATGAAAGATGCTGCAAACAGCGTTAACACCATGGTTAACCCCAACAATTTCCAATATTTGAGCAATTTGTTGTGCATCTTCGTTAGCACAAAGATAGCGAATTCTTCAATGTACAGCGAAACACAAATCATTCACTACTTGTCATTTTAATGTCATCAGAAATTTTACAGCCGGCTTAAACCGCTTACTCCAGGCGGTTTCAGAGTGATTTTCACCTGGGAAAAATTGCGATGAATAATGCTTAGAATCCGACAAATATCCCTTCCCAAAAAACAACAAATCCACTTCTCTTTGAAATTTTGGATACATTGAATCCAGGGTTTGATCACCGCAGTCAAAATAGTACCTATGTGTTTTTATGTCAGGAATTTTGGCGTTCAAATAAGCCAACATGGAAGCAGGGAATGGATTAATCGTTTGGTTTTCATAGAACAATCCCGGCCAATGTGTTGACATACACATGGCGCCGCCAAAGATTTCCGGATATTCACAAATGGCATATAAAGAAATTAAACCACCCATACTTGATCCCCCGATAAATGTATGTTCTTGATCATTTAATGTTGGCAAAATGCTATCAATCATAGCCTTAACCTCAAACACCACAAACTTCAAATATTGATCTGCCATTAGATTCTCCTCTAAAAGAGGCAAAATGGTATCTTTCGTGGCACTTAAAACATATTCTTTTTCATTCATTAATAACACATTGACCGCCTTTTGTGGCAAATATTCAGCACGTCTTTTTACCCCATTGTTCCATATTCCAACAACTATTACAGGTTGAATTTCATTTTTCAATATGGCTTCTCCTAAAAACTCATCTACTTGCCACTCCTGATGGTTCCAAGTCTTGGTAGAATCAAAAAGCATTTGACCATCATGAAGATATAAAACAGGGTATTTTATGGATGGACTAAAACCTGGCGGGAGCCATATATCAATATTTCGAGAATCAACATGCGTTCCAAACTTTTCTATTCTTGTGATAGATCCATATTGAACATGGGGCAAATCAGCTTGCGCGTGTACAAAATGAATTATTGAACAAAGCAAAAATGAAATTAAAATATTGCGGTTCATCTATACAAACATAGATTAAATTAGACTCAATTACTTTAAAAATTCACATAACAATAACGTAATATTAAGAAAACACTAGAGCCAATTTCAAATAATAGTTTCGTGCCACTTTCTAGTTTTGAAATCAAGTCATAAAAAAATCATCAGGGACATTAGTTGGTTGGCGTTCAACAACCGGGTTCTGCAGGAGGCGAAAGATCCAAATGTACATTTGCTTGATAGGCTCAAGTTTTTGGGTATATTTTCCAACAATTTGGATGAATTTTTCAGAGTTCGTGTTGGCACATTGAACAAAATGTTAAAGTTGGAAACTTCAAAAAACATCCATTTAGAGGAAAATCCTGAAAAAATCTTAAAAAGAATTCAGGAAATTGTGCTCAATCAACAAATTACATTCGATGAAACATTTTCTGAAATTATCAAAAAGCTAGAATCGGAGCACCGCATTTTTTTCAAAAATGAGAAGCAGTTAAACAAATCGCAAAAAGCGTTTGTCCAAACTTATTTTGAAGAAAAAGTACGCACACAAATTGTTCCATTGATGATAGAAAGTATGCCTCAAGCTCCTTTTTTGAGGGACAGATCTATCTACTTGGCATGTGTTTTAGGTAGCGATATCAATCCCATGATTCAGCGTTACGCATTAATCCAAATTCCAGAAAAAGAAATTCCAAGATTTGTAATATTGCCTTCTTCCAAAGAACAAACAGATGTTATTTTGTTGGAAGATATCATCCGATACAATTTAAAATTCTTGTTTGCTCCATTCGGATTTAACCGTTTTATCAGTCACATTATTAAGTTAACGAGAGACGCAGAATTGGAACTCGACAATGATTTGCAGAACAATGTGATTGAAGATTTGGAAAAGGGACTAAAAAACAGGAACAAGGGTAAGGCAACGCGATTTGTGTATGACAAACATATAGACCCACAAATTCTAGATTATTTAACAAAACGTTTAAATTTATCTAAAAAAGACAATTTGATTGCCGGTGGCAGAATTCACAATTTCAAAGATTTCATGGATTTCCCAAAATCTGTTTTCAACGATATTAAAGAAAGGCCGAAACCGTTTGTACATCCAACCTTGGTTCAACCATGTAGAATCATGGAAATCATTGAAAAGAAGGATGTTATGCTACATTTCCCTTATCATTCGTTTGATTCAGTAATTGATTTATTGCGTGAAGCGGCAATTGATCCATTTGTACAAAGCATAAAAATAACTGTTTACAGATTGGCAAAACAATCTAAGGTAATCAACGCTTTATTAAATGCTGTAAGAAATGGCAAATCTGTAACGGTGATTATTGAACTAAGAGCCCGATTTGACGAAGAGGCTAATTTGTATTGGAAATCTGTTTTAGAGGAAGAGGGGGTGAAGGTATTTCTGGGCGTTCCAGACATGAAGGTTCACGCCAAAATTTGCGTTATCAAAAAACGCGAATTCAATAAAACCATTCAATACGGATTTATCTCAACTGGTAATTTTAATGAAAACACGGCACAGGTATATGGTGACCATCTGTTACTCACAACCAATAGGGCCATTTTAACTGACATCAACAGGGTGTTTGATTGTTTAGACAAGCCTAATCCCAAAGTTGATTTACTAAAAGGCTGCAAAACGCTCATCACATCCCCACAAAACATGAGAAAATTCTTTTTGAATTTAATTTCAAAAGAAATTAAATCAATAAAGAAAAAAGAAAATGCTTTTATTCAATTAAAATTGAACAGTTTGGTAGACCACGACTTGATTCAGGAATTGTATATGGCAGCGAAATCGGGGGTAAAAATAGACTTGATTATTCGTGGAATTTGTTGTGCATTAACTGAACAAAAGTCGTTCAAAAAACCCATGAAAGCCATCAGCATTGTAGACAAATATTTGGAACATGCCCGATTGTTCATATTTAGCAATAACAATGATCCGCAAGTTTATATTTCGTCGGCAGATTGGATGGTACGAAACTTAGACCATCGAATAGAAGTAGCTTGTCCAATTTTTGATCACGAAATTAAAAAAGAATTGATGACTATTTATCAACTGCAAATTCAAGAAAATGTAAAAGGCCGAATTTTAGACAATGAACAACATAATTGGTATGTAGATAAATCTGAAAATGAAACTGAAATGAGGTCGCAGATTGAAATTTATCACTACCTTAGAGGCAAAAATTATAACATTTGAAACTCGCTGCCATTGATATTGGGTCTAATGCTGCGCGTTTGTTGATCGTTGAAGCTAAGCGTTACAACAAAAACGAAGTAGATTTCACCAAATTGAACCTCATTCGAATACCCATACAATTGGGTTACGATGTATTTCAGAATGGCGTAATTGGCGACCTCAAAAAACAGAATTTCATAGAAACCATGAGAGTTTTCAAAATGCTCATGGGTATTTACCAAGTAAAACAATACAAAGCCTGCGCCACATCGGCCATGCGGGATGCTGATAATGGTCAAGAAATTGCAGATTTGATTCATTCAGAAACTGGAATCAAAATAGACATTATTACGGGTCAACAGGAAGCTTCTATACTTTACGAAACCCATATAGCAGAGAAATTCAATACAATGTTGGCCTCTTTGTATGTAGATGTTGGTGGTGGAAGCACTGAATTAACGCTTTTTGCAAATAAGCAAATTGTGACCAAAGAATCATTTAACATTGGTACAATTCGACATCTCAATCAAAAGATTGACTCTACAGAATGGGCGGCATTGTCGAACTTTATCTATACACATGTAAATCCTTTACAGCCCATTCACCTCATTGGTAGTGGAGGAAACATCAACAAAATATTTTCAATGTCGAACACCAAATCTGGCAAACCATTGAAAGTTAAAATATTAAAGGATTATTTAAAACAATTATCTGTATTGTCCGTTGATGAACGTATTCATCAATTCCAACTGAAGGAAGACCGCGCCGTGGTAGTTGTACCAGCATTGGATATTTACCTCAAAATCATGCAATGGTCTGGCGCCGGGGAAATTCACGTTCCTAAAATTGGGTTGGCAGATGGACTCATCAAGATGTTATATGCTGAGATGATAGATTAATTTTACCATTTGTAATTTTAGGGTACTAAATAGTAAAATTAGTTTTTTTTATTCAACTTTTCTCATACTTTCGAGGATTCACAACCACACTATCCTAATGAAAGTCAATAAACTACAGATTTTAAGAGTTGCATTATTGTTTATTTTAGCAACTGCGTTTCAAAAACTTCATTCACAAAATTCTTTGGACTTTGATGGAACAGACGATAGGGTTGATTGTGGCACAGACACATCGGTTACCATCAAAGGCACAAAAATTACTGTAGAAGCTTGGATTTATCCCACAGCATGGAAAACCAATGTATACGAAGGTAACATCATCAACAAAGAAAATAACACCAACAACAATGGCTATATGCTTCGTTGTGGCGCTTCGGGAAAATTGAATTTTGGATTTGGGGATAATACTTCAACTTGGAAAGAAATCACCTCCGCCAATGCTGTATTGACATTGAATACTTGGCAACATGTTGCGGCAACCTATGATGGTGTAAAATCAAGATTGTATGTAAATGGGGTTTGTACCGATTCAATTGCCTACACCAGTACAATTATGTCATCCAATACAGTTAATCTAACCATTGGAGACCACTCAGGCCAATATCAAAGAAGATACCAAGGCAGAATTGACGATGTAAGAATTTGGGCAGTTGCAAGAACTACAGCCCAAATTAAGAACAACATGTACAATGAGTTTTGCTCAAAACAAAGTGGATTGAGGGCTTATTATAAATTCAATCACGGGAAAGCAAATAATATAAATACCGCAGTAAAAACCCTTGTTGATTATTCAGGATATGCCAACAACGGAACATTGCAAAATTTAACGCTCACTGGTACTGGATCAAACTGGGTTCAAGGCGTTACACTCACCAAATCTATTACATATAAAACTGATACCCTTACAAAATGCGATTTATACTATACCCCTTCTGGAAAAAAAGTAACCCTTTCAGGCACTTATTATGACACAATTCCCACATATTTTGGATGTGATAGCGTGATTAAAACCATTTTGACCATCAAAAAAAGAACCTATAAAACCATCAGCGCTTGGGCCTGTTCTTCTTACACAAGTCCTAGTAAAGCTTATGTATGGACAAAATCGGGAAAATATACCGACTATCTTAGAAATTGGGTAAACTGCGACAGTGTGGTTACCGTAAATTTAAAAATTGGAGGGACACCTGATTCGATCTCAGTTTCTCAATGCTACTCATACACTTCGCCTTCTAAAAAATACACGTACACCAACTCTGGAACCTATTTGGATACAGTAACTGATTACAGAGGTTGCGACAGTGTCATCACCATTTTCTTGAATATTTTAAAGCCTACAAAAAGTGAAATCAAAGCCTCTTCGTGCAGAAATTACACCCTACCAAGCGGTAAATTGGTGAGCAAAACTGGAATTTACTTTGACACTATTCCAAATTACAATGGTTGTGACTCTATCATTCAAGTGAATTTCAAAAACTTAACAGGTTATAAAACACTGACCGTTTCAGCCTGTGAGTCTTTCAAAAGTCCAAATAAAAAGAAAACTTGGACAATCTCTGGAACCTACTATGATACACTTAGAAACTATGCATTTTGCGATAGTATCATTACGGTAAATTTAACCATAAACAAAGCAAAGCGCACCACAGATTTCGATACCGCTTGCCGCTATTTTAAAATGATAGGAAGTAACCGATATGCATATAGTTCAGGCACTTACTTTGATACGCTTAAATCTCTTGAAACTGGTTGCGACAGTATTATCACCAGAAATATTAACGTAATCAACCACGATAAATTCGTTATTCACAATGGATCATTATTAACCGCAAGACTTACTGGCGCTAACTATCAATGGATCAATTGCACTAGGGGAAACAAGTTGATAGACACAGCTACCAACCGCTCGTATATTGCAAAAACCAACGAGGAATATGGCGTTATTTTAACTAAAGACGGTTGCACAGACACTTCAGATTGTGTGTTGGTAACCAATGCATCCGCGAAAAATGCAAATCTTTTACATTTTAATGTAAAACCCAACCCAAGCAAAGGAGTGTTTACCATTGAATCCAATCACAAAGGATTGGTGAATTTGCAAATTTTCGACCTTTCTGGGAAACTCGTCTTCAGTGATCAAAATATTGATATTGAGCAACATTTAGTAAAACTCATTATTCAAGCCGGAATCTATCAAATTAAAATTACCGATGCCAACAACCAGCAGTTTACACAGAAAATATTGATTGAGTAAATCAGTGAGAATGTACAAATGAGCAATTTTTTGTATCTTTGTAAAATCACAATTGTTTAATAACACAATTTCGATGAATACTAAGATAAATCTTTGCTTACTTTTGTTATCATTTGGCTGCTTTTCATCAGCATTTGCACAACTTAGCGTCCCAAGTGGCGATGTACTTTACATTTCTTCTTCTACAACTGTTTACAGCCAAGAAAACTTGGTGAACAATGGAACCATCAATGGCGGAGGGGTGCTTTCTTTAAACGGCAGTAGCTCAACCACCATTACTGGTACAGGTACAATCGATAAATTATCTGTAGACAAAACAAGCTCCACTGTGACCATTTCTTCAGGCACAACTTCCATCACCAACAATGTTGTTGTGAATTCAGGAACTTTGGCCGCAGGTGGCAAACTCACATTAAAATCAACGTCATCGGCTACCGCTTATGTAGGAACTTTTGGTTCAGGCGCTACCTTAACCGGTGATGTAAATTGCGAAGTATATGTTCAAGGCAAAAGGGCTTTTAGATTTTTGTCTCATCCTTTTAGTTCAGCTATTGCTTTATCGCAGCTTACCGACGATATCGACATCACTGGATCAGGTGGAAGTACCAATGGATTTACCTCCACTGGTACAAACAACCCTTCAGCTTTTTGGTTTGACGAAACAACTGGTGATGCTGTAACTAGCGGCAATAACGCAGGTTGGACTGCCTTCACTAGCACCGACGGAAATGGAACCAACAGTTGGGATGCAAAAAAAGGCTTACGTACTTTGGTTCGTGGAGCCATTGGGGAAGGATTAACCACAACATCTTATACTCCTTCAGCAGTTACTTTAGACTTTACTGGAAATATCAATCAAGGAAGTATCACCGAGAGTTTTTCATGCAATTCAAACACCAAATTTGTGGTTGCTACAAACCCTTACCCAGCGCCAGTTCAAGTAACTTCTCTTTCATACACCAACATGGGTAACTATTTCTATGTTTGGGACGTTACCATGGGTACACGTGGAGCATATTCTTCTAAAGCATTCAGCAGCAGTTATGTTTTACCAGCTTATGCAAGTTTCAACACCGAAGTTTCAGCTCTTGGTGGAACAGGTTCAATCGGATTTACAGAGGCCGCTAAAGTAGCTTCTACCACCCCGGCAACTGGTCATTTCTTCGAAATTGACTCAAATTACAAATTGGAAATCAATGTAATTGACAATACCACTTATTGGGACAAGCTTCAGTTCTTTTTCCATGACCAAGCACAAAACACCTACGAAAATTTGGACGCCGTTAAATTCACAAATCCTGATGTGAATTTCTACTCTTTTAGCACAAATAACCATACGTTGTCTATCGATTCTCGTCCGTTTGAAAACAACAAAACCATTCCATTGGGATTCAAAACAACCTTGAAAAAGGACTATACTTTCTCATTCGACAATTTGAAACTTCCTGAAGGTTATAAATTATTCTTGAAGGACTATTATTTAAACAAGAATACCGAAATAGTTCATGGCAGCAAATATGACTTTAGCGTAAACGCTGACTCATTGAGCCAAGGAGATAACCGTTTTGAAATCCAAGCGGTGGACATCTATGCATCAACCAAAAATTTGGCCAATCAATCTTTGTACAAAATTGGCCCTAACCCATTACAAGGAAAAGAGTTGAATGTATATTACCCATTTGCACCTTCTACAGAATTGGAAATTGCTGACTTCAATGGCAAAATCATTCAAACCATTGCATTAAACCCGAATAAATCAGCAGAAACAATCAACACTGAATCGTTAAAACAAGGCATATATATCGTAAAAATCAAAAACGGTAAAACGGTGTTATTAACGCAGAAATTGATCAAATTATAATGAAAAAATTCTTCATCATCCTCAGCGTATTGGTCGCTGCTATATTTGCGTTTCTTGTTTTCGAGGGACTGTTTAGTACGGCAAAAGCATTTGAAGGTGAGGAAGGTGGATATAAGCTGATTGGAATTGATCACAAAGGAGCTTATAAAAACATTGGAAACGTTTTTGAGAAATTGCGCAAATCCACTGAAGCCGCTGGTTTCAAAGATCTAAAATATGCAGGCGTTTATTTTGACGACCCTAAAACGGTTAAAGAATCTGAACTGAGAAGTTTCGCCGCTGTAATCGTTGAAAACGAAGCAGATGCTAAAAAATTGCTTCAAATTGAAGGCGCACATACTTTTGAAATTGAAAAAGGACATGCGGTGATTTGCGACATGAAAACCTGGGATTTGGTTTCAACCATTATTGCCATCACGAAAGCGTATCCTGCACTGGGTGAATATGCCGAAAAGCATCCTTTCAAAACGGCACCAAAGCATTTCTATGAATTGTACAAAGACAAAAGCACCCGCTTTGTCATGCAGTTCTAAAAAAAGCATTCGCTTTGTTTATCAGTACTAAAAACGGGTTAGCTGATTGATTTCTTTAAGGGTAATTCCTTTGGATTGCAAATATCCAGCATTGCTTCTGTAACGAATAAACCAAAACAACTTTTCTTCTAAGTAATACTCATTGCGCTTCGCCATTTTCGTTTTTGTTTTGCTATAAATACCTGCCAAGATACTTTTCCTGTAATTGCCATTCTTGTGTTTCAAATAATAGAAAACAGGGAAAATAGAACGCTCACGAAGGCTATCTAATTTCACGTTCGAATAAAATTTGTACAAATATCGTGTTTCAAAATCGCCATTTTTATAACGGTCGTATTGAACCAATCCAAACAAAAATTTATGGCTATGCATACGTCCCTCAATAGCCTTATAACGATAAGTGTTCAACAGCAAATTAAATACCGTTAAGCTGTCTTTATATCTCAACCCGTAAAACGGTATTACATATTGATAAGATAAATTTGGCGACGACATTGTCCAAACCAAAGGAGCAATTCTAAATTTCGACACTTTCTCATGGGAATCTTTATAACGGTTGATGAGGGGATACAAAACATGGTGAGACGTGACCCCTTTTTCATATTCATAACGATAAAGAATGTACAGCAAATGCGCTTTGTAAGCCAATGAATCCTTTTCAAGCGGACCAAAATTCGAAAATCCAGACCTTGCTCTTATTTTTTGATTCAAGTTGGTTGTTTTATAAGAGAACAAAGGAAATAACAAACGATGGCTGCCAGAATTTCGGTGAATATTCCAATAAAGCGGCGTTATAAAAGACAAGCACGTTGTATAATCATATCGATAATTATCGGTGTAATTATTTTTATAATTTCCAAATAGTGGCAATAAAAACACGGATTTGGCCTTGGGCTTGTTATAATACCAAAACAATGGAAACAATACGCGTCTTCTAGTGACATACGTCTTTGAATAGTTTTTTCTACTTTGGGTAAAGTAAATTGGAAATAATGTGAAAGTACGTTCATTTTCCGCAGCGGGATACAATAGTTCATGGTACACCCTCCCTTTCAAGTCATAAGAATCTCTAAAATTATCTACAATTTCCTTCTTGTAAAATACTAAAGGATAAATTGTAAACCTCTTTTTTGTCTTCACATATAACTTACGATGAGGTTTACCATAAATAATCAACGAATTAGATTCTATAAAACCATGCGCAATTTGTTTTTCCTCTCGGTATTGAATTAAACCAAGAACGCCCAATTTGCGGGGTTCATGATAACCGGAATACCCCTGCTCATACCATTTATTTGTATCAATATTTGACCAATTATAAGTGTATAACAATGGAATAGCATGTTGATGTTTCACTTCAAATTCCTCATTTCTCTCGTGTTTGGTATAAAACAACAATCCTGAATATGATTCTTTTGAATAATATCCATTTTTAAATTGAGTGTTACGAGACCAATAAAAAGGGGTAATCATTTTAACCGTATCATGAGCCCTAATTCGATTCAAATAAAGGGGTAAAAACATGTTAAAATGTTCAAACGAATCCTTGAAACTCCAGTACAAAGGAAATACCACCCTTTTGGTGCCATTTTTACCCGTTTCACGGAAATAAAATGGCAAAACCAACAATGATGTATCAAAAGCGGTTCGATCGTACCAATAAAGCGGAAACAAACTCGAATTAAAGGTGTTTTTGGTTCGAACTTCAGAATACAACGGGAAAATATAGCGCATTTGAGATCCTTGGCTTTTGGTACGGTAATAAACCAACATCGACATCAAACTGGTGTCGCCGTTTTCAACGGCTTGATAGTAGTAAATTGGCACCAAACTATGTCGCAAGATTCCATTGATTTTACACTTGTTTGCTGCTGCGGGTTTAGATTCCAATTTGTAATACCAATACCAAAACAACAACGACCTTCTTTTCTCATTACTATAAGCGGGATTATTGGTATTGGAGGCAAAAAACAAGGGGAATAATGCATACTCTTGGCGAATTTCATTCTTTGACTTGTAATACATTGGAAATAAAAAGATACGTTTATCATTTCCATGCTTTCCTTCTCGGGTCCAAACCAATGGGAAAAAACAACGGTACTTAAAGTCTAAGTTTTCGTGATAAAAATAAACGGGCAACAACCAGGTATTGCGGTGAGAAGGACGTGAATCGGAATAATACAGCGGAAACAACCAAGTGTTATGAACTTTTAAATTCGCGTTGCTATACATCCCAAGTAAGGGAGTCAGTATCAACAGCGTATCTTGACGCCCAACAATGTTCCTGGCAGTATACCAAAATAAAGGTGGGAAAAAATGTCCTGTTTCTACCCTTTTCCCATTTACATCTCCCTTCCTAAACCAATACAAATAAGCCAATGAACCTTTAACTTCCCTATATTCTTTTCCCAAATAATATTCCCGTTCAGAAGAAGCGAAGTAAATTGGGAACAACGTACTCATTGAAGCATGTTGCGATTTTTGCGAAAAATAAAATGGAAAAAGGAATAACGTTGTATCGCCTTTGGTTCGTTTATAGCTATAAATCAATGGAAACAAAAAATTGGATTTTTCAACTCCCGTTGTGTCTTTTCGCATTTTCTGCCAATAAATTGGAAAAATTACCAATCCCGATTTGACATATCCCTTATAAAAAAAATATTGTTGAAACCAAATAGGAAATATCGTGAAAGAATTCCGTTTGTATAGAGATTCTTCATGCTTTTTCCAGCGGATAACTTCAAACAATGAACCCTTTATTTCGATTTCAGAAGCGGCAAATGAACCAGCACCAATCTTTTGACTATCAACGAAATGATAGTATTTATAGAGCAAAAAAGTGCGAAACAAACTCTCTTGTTTTTTACTCATCACGGTCTCTTTGTATAATTTTCCGTATTCCGAATTCCGTGTAGTATTGACACTGTTTGAGTGATATATTTTGGTCAATAAAGGATAGAATACCCAAGATTGCGACAAACTCATATAATTAAAATCCGTTCCTTTAGATCCATAATCTCTCCTTATTCGCTCTTTCACACGTCGCAACAAAGGCAATATGGTTATGGATTTCTTCAAATCACCGTAACTTGTTTCAAAGCTACCCAAACCCTGTTGGTACTGCCAATACAATGGGAAGACCACGAAACGCGAACGCTGACTTTTCTTATCTGATTTGAAGTAAATAAAAAAGAATAAGTTGTTTTCTACCAATAAATTGCCATCATCTTTTGTGATATTTAACAAATCTACGGATGGCAAAATAGATCCCAATTTAAAGCTCTTGTAGCTTCTGCTAGAATCAAATGTATAATTGATTAAACTCGGGTAATATAAAGTTGCCAGTTTGAAGGAAGTTAATCCCCGCGTTTTTGTCCTCCAAAATAATGGCAACAAATGTTGATGGCTATAAGTCCCATTTAAGTTAGAAGTGTTGCGATACAACGTAAAGGCCAATTGTAGATCGTAAGTATATTCCGTTTTTTCACGGTAAATCAATGGCCACAAATACTTATTTCGGTTTCGAGAAATGCCCAAATCTACGTTCAAGCCCTCTTCATCGGGCGTTGGCGCAATTTTATTGGTGTCGTTTTGAGCCATGAGGGACATTGACTGCATGCACAAAATCAACATCAAAGCCCATTGAACCTTACGAATTTGATGTTTTATCTCTTGTACGAAACCCACTATCACAACACGAAAATAATTGATTTATTTGTATTTACATGCGAATAAAAAAAGGAGCCCCTAAGAGCTCCTTCGTTAACCATATTAAAAATCTTTTATTTCTGGCTTTCCAATTTCACCAATTTCATGGTTGAAATTTTGCCATTTTGATCAACTTCCAAGGTATAAATCCCTGCAGCATAATCCATTAAACTCAATTGATAATGCGATTGATTCGACAAATCCAAATTCTTTAAAATTTGTCCGTTTAAACCAAGAATTCGCAATTTACCTATGGCTTTATCGCCAGCATTTACAGTGTATATTCCCTGACTTGGATTTGGATAAACATTGAAATTAGATTGCTTCAACCCTTTTGAACTTATATTCTGAATGGTGAAACAATCTGAAGTATCAATACAAGAATTCAAAATAACTTGAACCGCATATTGACCATTCGCTGATGGGGCAAACGATTGCTGAATCTCGTTGTTTATTGGGCTATAGGCATTGTTGCAATCTAACCACTGATATTGGGCATTCGCAGGACTTGCCGTTAATACATTGTTGTTTCCTGAAACCGCGATATTCAAGGTATCAATGGTTAATTCCAACTCAATGATGCTATCACAACCATTGATTGTTTTCATTGAATCTACATAGTATCCTGATTTTGTTAATGTTACCCCTTTATGATTCTCAAAAAATCGACATGCGTTTACAACATATTTAACACGTGACGACTTGGTTACAATTAAATTGGTTTGAATGATACTGTCACAACCATAATACCCTTTTAAGGTATCGAAATAGGTACCAGATTGGTAATGTAAATTACCCAAAGGACTAACATACACATCGCAAGCTTTTACATCTACTATTTCTTTTGAAATGGCATTGACGGTTAGATTTACATAAACGATGCTATCGCAACCAACCGAATTTTTAATTGTATCAGAGAAATTGGCCGACTGAGTGTACAAATGACCCGCAGGACTTGTATAGCTACCGCAAACTGTAACCTTAATTTGCATACTTGTTGGCTGATTGATAGTCAACTGAGTATACAGAAAACTATCGCAACCTGCCACATTCATCAAGGTATCAACGTAAGAACCAGAGTTCCAATGAATTTTCTGCATTGGACTAATCCAATAAGAACAAGCGGTAATTTGTTGTTGGTAAACCGTTGGTTCATTAATGGTTAACTCAACTGTTAAAAGACTATCGCAACCTCTGTAATTCACCAAGGTGTCTATGAATGTACCAGACTTATACCACGTATGTTTTCCACTTGGCGATTTGTAAGAGCCACAACGCGTAACAGAAATTGTATCAGCCGATTTAGGTAAAATAGTTAAGGTGTATTCGATAATACTATCACATCCTAAAAATCCAACCACCGTATCTTTATACACGCCAGACTTCGTGTATTTATACTTACCACTAGCACTCGTAAAAGATGAACAAGCATTTACAGCAGTTTTGGTAAACGACTTAGCAGAGCTAATTTCAGCCACTTGAGCTGCAGTTAATGCTTTTGAATAAATCATAAAATTATCAATCAATCCGCCTACAGGGGCACCAATGTTAGCAGAATAGCCCATCACTTTAAATGGACCAGAACCACTAATTACAGGACTTGTTGTCTGAGGCGTTGAAGTAACAAGCAAACCATTGATATAGCCGTAAATGTATTTGGTAGTATCATTGTATACAAACGTAATTTGGTTTGGCGATGCAGTTGCACCACCATAAATTGTAACATCTGTCAATGGACCTCTTAAAATCCAGTTATTGGATCCAGCAACACCATTTGTGAAACATCTGAAAGAACTGGCAGAAGCATCACCAAAGATGTAATACAAAGTTGTAGGCACTCCAAACTTTTTTGTCCAAAATGAAATGGTCCAAGAACCCGACAAACTGGTTGCCCATCCTGTATTCAAATAATCAGTGGATGCAGAAACACCAGAACCCACCAACGCTTTTCCGCACAAACCAGTATCACCAATCGACAATGAACCATTGAGATAGGCAGTATCTGTACCTGACGGTTTTGATTTTGCCAAATTCACCACCTTCTTGCCCTTAACATCAAATTTGTAATACAACAAATCAGGCACTCCTTGAGAAAACACACCGTTCACCCATCCACAAAATGCAATTATCACCATGCATTTTCTTAAGTTAATCAAATTTATCTGCATATTATTATAAATCACAAAGATACAACATACAAAACCACAGTACAAACGCAATATCATGTCATTCACAAAATAGACTTGTCAGTAACAAAAAAGGGCCGAACTTACGTTCGGCCCATATATAATTGATAGATAAATAACGCCACCGGAAATAGGCCGATGACTCTATTCTCTGAGAATCTAACTTTCCACAAAAATAAGGTTTCTAGACCGTATTTCCATCAACCAAAAATCAATCGATGGACAAAGTTTTTGCAATTTTCGCAAATTCTTTGGCGTATTGGTTGTAAGTATGTTGTTCTGCAGTGCAGCTCAAAATATACAAATTCTTGTTTTTTGAAACCATGTATTGTACCCAGTGGATTTTCATGGCACCCAAATCACCCGTATACTCCAAACGAATGCACTTTCCTGCAGGAATGTTTTCGATTTTTGCATCAATACCTTTGTAATTTGAGATGTACTTACTCATCTGCTGCTTCAACGGTTCCAATCCTTCCGAAACATCAATGTCTTGTCCAATTGGTTGAATCAACAAATTGATATTGTCTCTGAAAGTGTCTTTTTCATTTTCCAATGGCGTCAACACACCAAACTTCGCTCCACCCGGTATTTCTGTGGTAAATTCATAGGTTTTAGGGAAAGACAAACCTACTTCATCCACCTTTTTTGTTTGAAAATCAGCACCCGTTTGTGCTCCTAAATATGCAAAACCTGCACAAAGGCTTAGCACAAAAATTCTTTTTAACATGCCACAAAGAAATGCTTAATCCTTCATAAAAGTGTCATGCTACTGCATCATTTTTACAATATTTAAAATGCAAAAACACCTTATCTTCGCCAAATGAACCGCAGAGATTTGCTGAAACTTGTAGGATTGGGCAGCGCTTTCATGAGCTTGTCGGCTAAACGTCCCTCAAAAAATGAAAAAAAATTTAAAGCAAAACCTTTGGTAATCAGTACCTGGTACAACCAGTCAGTTACAGCCAATGTGGCCGCGTGGAACATCATTCAAAACCACGGACTTGCCGTTGATGCCGTTGAAGCGGGCGTGCAAGTTTCTGAAAACGACCCACTGAATTGTTGCGTAGGATTGGGCGCAAATCCAGATCGTGAGGGACATGTTACCCTCGATGCCTCCATCATGAATCACAAACACGAAGTTGGCGCTGTGGCTTGCGTGGAACGTATTAAAAGTCCCATTCATTTGGCCCGTCAAGTGATGGAAAAATCGCCCCATGTGATGCTCGTAGGTCAAGGAGCGCAAGAATTTGCCCTGCAGCAAGGACATCCCCTAGAATCAGATAAATTGAGTGACCACGCAAAAGAAGCTTACGAAGAATGGCTCAAAAAAAGCGAATATAAACCCATTATCAATATTGAAAAATCAACACCCATACCTACCCCATTGCAGATGAAATCTGGTGAATTCAACCATGATACCATTGGAATGTTGGCCATTGATGAATTCGGGAACCTCAGTGGCGCCTGCACCACTTCGGGAATGGCCTTTAAAATGAGAGGCCGTGTGGGTGACTCCCCAATTATTGGGGCAGGACTCTATGTAGACAACAACGTGGGTGCCGCAACCGCAACCGGACATGGCGAAGAGGTGATCCGCTGCTGCGGTAGTTTCCTCATTGTGGAACTCATGCGAAATGGGCATTCGCCCAATCAGGCCTGCAAAATTGCCGTGGAACGTCTGTTAGAAATTACACCCAGAAATCCCAAAGACATCCAAATTGGGTTCATTGCCATCAACAAAAAAGGGCAATACGGCAGTTACTCGCTGCAACAAGGATTCGACTTTGGGGTTACCACCGCCGAAGGAACTCAACAAATTCAAGCAAATTTTGCCGTAAAATCATGATAGAAATTGAAATTGCCTGCAATAGTCTCACATCTTGCACCCATGCCGCCCTTGCCGGCGCATCACGAATAGAACTATTTGAAAATCTGCACGATGGCGGCTGTACACCATCGAGCGGAATGATTCATGTAGCGGCTAAATTACACATTCCAACCTATGTAATGATTCGTCCGAGAGGCGGAAATTTCAATTACTCACTTGCTGAAATTGAAGTGATGCTGAACGACATAGAGGTTTGCAAAAAGGCCAACGTTAAGGGCATTGTTTTCGGTTGTTTAACTCATGAGGGACATGTGGACGTTATTACCAATCAATTGTTATTAAAGGCTTGGAATGGGCCTGCTACCTTTCATAGGGCCATCGACCGAAGTTCAGACATCATGGAGGCTGCTGCGAAAATTGCAGATATGGGATTTGAGCGAATTTTGAGCAGTGGCGGTGCCAATTCGGCCCCGGAGGGAATTGAAGTTTTGCGAAAACTGCAAAAGGAATTTGGCAAACATATTCACATTCAACCAGGCGCTGGCATCACCCCAGAGAATGTTGCTGTAATTTTGCAAGAAACTGGATGCAGAAGCATTCACGCCACCTGCAAAACCACGCAAGTTTCAAATTTGGGAACGGCAAATCCAATTTTTGCAAATTCCGACAATGAAACATTCAGTGAAATCGGACTTATCAAACAACTTATCAAAAATGCAAACCAATGGCATATAATGAACAATTAGGCAATAAAATACGTGAGGCGCTGCAGCACCTTCCAAACGTTACTGAAAAAGTGATGTTTGGTGGCCTCTGTTTCATGGTAGATGAAAAAATGTGCATTGGGGTTGTAAAAGACGAATTGATGTGTCGTTTCGACCCCGAATTCATGGAACAAATTCCATCACTACCGGGTGCCAGAATGCTCGACGAAAATGGCAAGCGCATGAAAGGCTTCGCGTATGTGGAATCGTCGGGATACACCACCGAAAAGGATTTAAACCACTTGATCGACTTGTGCTTAGCTTATAATCCAAGAGCGCCAAAAACCGCCGACAAGAAGAAGAAATCGTAAAGAAACGCCATCGTCGGGGCGGACGTCGGGGCGGACCTGCGTGTCCGCCATTTTATTTTAAAAAATTATTCGTCGGGGCAGACCTGCGTGTCTGCCCTTTTTTAATTTTTTTTTGGGCGAACACGCAGGTTCGCCCCGACGGTTAAACAGCAAATATTCATTAAAAAATTAAAGATTCATAAAAAAAACTTTGATCTATAGTTACATGTAACTACTTGTGTTAAAAATTTTATTCTGAATGTTGTAACAACTAAATACAACATTATGAAACAGAAAAAAAAACTCATCGAATGCAACCAAATTTGCAATGAAATTTCAATCAATTTTTAAACAAACAATTTCAAAAGAAACACAAACAATCTCAAAAATTAAAGGTCTCATTCTTTCATTATTGCTTTTAGCAACCAAATTGAATGCTCAATCTAACTGCTGCAACAATGATACAATTTATTTTGAAAATTACGTAGATTGTCCAATTTGCATTCAAGTTGATTGTTTAGATCCAGTTTCTGGATCCACTATTCCTACTAGTGTACTAATTGAAAATGATTCCACTGGATATAATAATTCTAAATTCTTATTTGTTTCTTGCCCATATAATAATTGCAATTACCCTTATACAAGTGGATATATTATATGTGGCGGCGATCCAATTCCACAAACTGGACAAATTGTAATTTTAAATAACGATTGTCAAAATTGCCCTGCATTAAAATTTACAATTACTAAAATACATAATTCAATTTTAACTCCACCTATCTCTGTGAACACAGCAACTATAAATTCTGTAATTTTAAATAATTCAAATTGCTGCCCTTCGTCTATAAAACCAAATTTAGAAATGACTTTTGATTGCACTAGTAAAACTTTAACTTTGAAATGCTTACCATAAGCAATTAACTCCCAACATCATGAAATTCAGATTACTACTGATACTTTTATTGACCACATTACTAGTGAGGGCCCAGAAATTGGGAAACTATTTTCAATACTCAACATTTAACACCACACCCTACACCAATTCGAGGATTCAACCTATTAATGAAAACCAGTATTTTTGGATCCTCGACAATAATGGCATTTCAAGTCCCCAAAACATAAAGTTAGATAGCCTTGTACTGTTAAATTTTTTAGAAAATTATAGAAAAAACCTTTCTTATCCCAATTTCAATTCTCATGATTTAGCTATCTTATGGATGAATAAGAAAAATCCTAATTGGGTTGTTAACTTCTCTACAACTCCTCTAAATTCTAAAAACGGCAGCATCATGGCTATCAATACATTAACTGCTGGAAATGATTTGATTTTATACTGCAAAGTAACGTGTGATTCCATTAAGGCATATTCAGAATCAGGTCAAATATCAGCAATCAATATTCCAGACACTGCCGGCTATGCGGTAATTAAAATTAGCCAAAAAGCGGAAGTATCTCTTGAAAATTTCTTCGTCACAGGAAATACAAACAACATCACAAAACTTCTTTGGGCGAATGATCAAAAATACTGTATTTATTTCTTCACTTCAACGCCGCCACGAGCTCAATTGCCGTTTTACAAGAGAATCCCCACACAGAATCTTTTGCCTGACTCCCAAACAACGGCCATCATTTTGCAATATAAATTTGGAAGCACAGCAGTGATAAACTCAATGACAGGAACATTTCCAGTTGTTTTTAATCCACTAACGTCAAACAGATGCTTTAACAACAACAATGTACTAATAGCGGGAACTTATGAATCTGTTTTTGGAAATAGATTTCCTTACAACCCAGTTTATAAAACCAACACCGGCTCTACTGTCCCTCTAATAAAACCAATCAATTTTTCAAAAAAGAGAAATTATTTATTTTGGATCAACATCAATATGGAAAATTGGACACTCGATGAAGTAGAATATTTAAATACTTCAGATTCAATTAATTCATATTTCTTTGATTGCGGACAATTAAAAAACTCATATTGGTTTCAATGCATGAATTTGGATTCTATTGCACTTAACCAAAGCAACTTAAAATGGCAAAAACCAAATGGATATAGCAAAACTTTATTTACCTATAATCCCAAAACCAAATCTCTCAATACAACGGGATTTCCAGATGGAATAATTGATGTGTATGCCGATGGCGATTCGCTTCTCATAATTGGTGGTGACAACACAAAAGCATCCAATGACTTAATGGTTGACATGGACAAATCGCCTTATTTCCACTACCCAATTAAAAAAGGAAAATACATTGCGGAATTTACGCCAACCGGAAATTTAATTTGGGCTAGAGACGAAGATATTACAACCAATAGTGAGGGTTCAATTCGATTTATCTCGCACAATGGTGGTCGATATTTTTCAATTTTCAATGAAATCAGGAACGATTTGGATTTGGGATTTAAAAAAGCCATCAAATTCCCATTAAATTCAATTATTGGCACCGTAACCCAGCTTTCCAAAGCCCCAATCTGCGATTTCGACATTGAACAAATTACCTACAACCACGTTACCATCAATTACAAAGGGGCCCTCAATGCCAATTTCTATTACAAATTTGGCGATGGTAGCAAAGACTCCAATTACAACCAGCGTTACTTCATCCATTCCTATAAAAAAACAGGAACATTCTTGCTCTATTGCATCGCAAAAAATGATTTCGGGAGAGACACCGCCTACTATGAACTGGATATTTACGACATCGTTTCAACCACCAAGCTCAATAAAAATAACAGCATCA
>JACCDM010412734.1_pt1 | contig 72185 bp, 70 predicted proteins | sample 7445851 | NCBI WGS metagenome assembly JACCDM01 (sample SAMN15323438, study PRJNA562643) | freshwater metagenome | isolation source: river surface water | place: USA:Blue River Watershed | collected 2017-08-16
CATCGCTTGGTCTCTTCATAACATCAAACTTCCCAACCCCAATGTATTTAGAGCCTTAGCAATCCTGCCGATAGCTATCCCAAGTTACGTATTCACCTATTGCTGGTTATCTCTAGGGATTCTTCCCTCGGGCTATTTCGCTGCGGTAGTTGTTCTTACTCTTTCCACTACTCCCTATGTGACTCTTGCGGCGCTCGCATCATTACGTCGAATTGATTCAGCGCAGATAGATGTCGCCCAAACTCTTGGCCTTAATCAATTTAGGATTTTCTTGCGTGTGACTCTGCCACAAATGCGCAACGCTCTTGCTGCAGGAGCGCTCTTGGTCTCTCTATATGTTCTAAGTGACTTTGGAGCAGTCTCACTCCTCGGCGTAGATACATTTACTCGTACCATTCAAAATACCTACCAGGGAAGTTTTGATCGTAGTAGCGCTGCCGTGCTTGCGCTCATGCTCGTAGCGCTTTCAGGGATAGTTATTGCAATCGAAGTTCAATCACGGAATCGCTCACGCATCTTTAAGGGTTCAGTATCAATAACAAAGCAGGTAGCGCCGATAACCGCAATTCGAGTGCGTATAGTCGCAACTTCATTTCTAGCGCTTTACATTTTGGCGGCTCTAGTTATTCCTATGGGAGTTCTGCTACTGAGATTTTTTGCTAGACCTCAACCAATTGATTTCTTTGAGTTAAGTCAGGCCGCGCTCTCCACAATTCTGGTCTCCTCAATTGGTGCGATATTTGCGCTACTTCTAGCTATCCCACTTGCCTTGCTGGCGCTACGCGCAAGTTTGCTCGGCAAAGTGGCCGAACGAGGAGTCTTACTCGTTAATGCCCTACCTGGTGTTGTTATGGGATTAGCTTTGGTCGCTCTCGGTTCTGATTTTCCATTGATCTACCAGACCGTTGGATTACTTGGAATCGCGTACTCAATTCTTTTTCTTGCCAGATCGGTGGGAACAATCCGAACTTCCCTCTCACGGGTCCCCGAGAACTTAACTGAAATTGCTGCAACACTGGGTCAATCAAGAAGTCGGATTTTCTATCGAGTGACGCTTCCATTGGCTGCGCCTGGGGTTTTGACGGGAACCTTATTAGTCTTGCTCTCATCGATGAAGGAGTTACCCGCTACTTTGATGCTTAGGCCAACGGGATTTGAGACTCTTGCAACTGAAATGTGGAGTAACACTGCAATTTTTCGATTTAGCGAGGCTGCTCCTTACGCATTATTGCTCGTCATCATCGCCGCCATTCCTACCTTTTTGATTAGTAGGCCAGATAAGAATTACGTTGAAGAGCGATCAAGGGAGGAAATCTAGTGACCGCTCTTGAAATAAAGGATCTTGGCGTTCATCTCGGGGCTAAAGAAGTTCTTCGAAATCTAAGCCTAGATATTCCCTCCGGAACTTTTGCAGCTCTTTTGGGACCCTCCGGATGTGGAAAGACAACGCTACTAAGGACGATTGCTGGTTTAGTTAGACCTTCTTCTGGGGCCATTAGATTTGGCAAACAATTAGTAAGCGTTTCATCCCTTGTGCTACCGCCGCATAAACGAAACATCGGATACTTGCCCCAAGAAGGTGGATTATTTCCGCACCTTAGCGTTGCCGAGAATGTGGGATTTGCTCTAGAGAAGAAACTTAAAAGCTCGGAACGTGTCGGCATAATTGACGAAATGCTTGACCTTGTTGGATTAGCTGGATTCAATAATCGAAAGCCTCATGAATTAAGCGGCGGTCAGCAGACAAGAATCGCATTGGCGCGAGCTCTTGCCACAAAGCCCACCCTCGTTCTATTGGATGAACCATTTTCCAATCTTGACTATGCGCTACGAGCTGAAGTTAGTAGTGAAGTCGTCTCACTTCTAAAAAAAACCAAGACGACCTCACTTATGGTCACTCATGATCGGGAAGATGCTCTTGTCTCTGCTGACATCATCGCCCTGATGCGTGAAGGCCGTGTCGTGCAAGCAGGTTCACCAGAAGAGGTTTACATGCACCCCGTCTCAGCACAGAGCGCTGAGAGCACTGGCGATATTTTGGAACTTCCTGCGATTCGCGTTGGTGGCAAGCATCTAGTATCCGCGCTTCATCCTGAGGTGAAGCGATCGGGAAGAAGTGAGAGCGGATACCTGCTTGTCCGCCCTGAGGAGATTCGCATCGTCGATGCCAAGGGCGCAAAAGCAAAGGCCGTAACGCAGGCCAAAGTCACCCGGATTCATTACTACGGCCATGACGCGGTATTGGAGCTAACAGTTCCCGGACTTAGCGGAGAGTTAAAGGTTCGGGTTACCGGAGCGCTTAAGTATGAGGTCGGTAAGTCGGTCTTCCTCGAGCACGTTGGGCCAATTCGCTGGGTGTCGCAAATTCCTACTGGCGAGTAGGGTTGCGGTATGAAATCTGCCGCCACCACAACCAATGTCGTCTTAATTGACGCTGTTCGAACTCCATTTGGAAAAGCTGGAAGTCTTTACGCCGGTACCCGCGCCGATGACATCATGGTGCGCGCAATCCGCGGTTTGCTGGAACGCAATCCAAAGGTAAAACCCGCAGATATTGATGATGTTGCGATTGCTGCTGCGACGCAATCAGGTGACCAAGGAATGAATATCGGTCGTTCTACTGCAATTCTGGCTGGCCTTCCAAATACAGTTCCAGGTTACTCGGTTGATCGTTGGTGTGCAGGTGCGCTCACTTCAGTTACAACAATTGCAGGCGCCATCAATATGGGCGCTTATCAACTTGCCATCGCAGGTGGCGTTGAGCATATGGGTAACCATCCAATGGGTGAAGGTATGGATCCAAATCCAAGATATCTCGCAGAGAAAATCGTTGATCCAGATGCCCTAGCGATGGGAAATACCGCAGAGAGATTGCATGACAAGTTTCCTCACCTCACTAAAGAGCGCGCCGATAAGTATGCATTAGCTTCTCAACAAAAAACTGCGGCCGCATATCAAGCCGGAAAAATTCAACCTAATCTGATTCCGGTTGCGGTACGAAGCGCTGAACAGGGTTGGGGTGTTGCCACAGTTGATGAGCCGCCTCGCCCCGGTACAACTCTCGAGGCACTTGCTGCACTAAAAACGCCGTTTCGTCCTGCCGGTCGAGTAACTGCTGGAAATGCCGCTGGATTAAATGATGGCGCTACAGCTGCGCTTCTTGCGAGTGAGAGCAAAGCAAAAGAATTGGGTCTAAATCCAAAAGCGAAACTTGTGACTTTCGCATTTGCTGGTGTGGAACCTGAGATTATGGGTTACGGCCCGGTCCCATCCACGATTAAAGCACTTAAGCTCGCCGGTCTTGGAATCGAAGATATTGGTCTTTTTGAAATTAATGAAGCATTCTCCATTCAAGTCCTCTCCTTCCTGGATTACTTTGGAATTAAAGATGACGATGCACGGGTAAATATTTACGGCGGCGCGATTGCAGTAGGACATCCGCTCGCTTCATCTGGCGTTCGTTTGATATTGAATCTTGCAGAAGGATTTAAAGAACACCCTGAAGTTCGCTACGGAATCACCACCATGTGCATTGGACTTGGTATGGGTGGAACTGTAATTTGGGAAAATCCGCATCATAAAGATTATGGAAAGGCGTAATCAATGGTCGAGTTCACTGCTCCCGAAGGCGCGCCCGAAGAAGTTGTAACAAAGTCACTGCTTCGCGAGGTTGATCTCACGCCATTTGGTTTTAATGGAACGCTCTCATTGATAACTCTCGATAATGGAATGGATTACAACCGTCCAAATACCCTCGGACCACAATCACTTAAAGAGTTAGAGCAAGCGATAACAGCTGCAGAAAATAGCTCCTCCTCCGCTATTGCAATCACAGGAAAGCCTTTTATCTTTGCCGCCGGTGCCGATCTTTCAGCGTTACCCTTTCTGAAAGATAAGTCACAAGCACTTGCCATGGGAAAGTTCGGCCACGATCTCTTTAAGCGTCTTGGGCGCGGGAAGAAGCCAACTTTCGCATTCACAAATGGTTTAGCTCTTGGTGGCGGTCTTGAGGTTGGCCTGCATTGCACTTATCGCACGCTCGCATCCACTGCATTTACCGCTCTGCCAGAGTGCTTCCTTGGAATTGTTCCGGGATGGGGCGGCGCAACGATTCTCCCGAAGTTGATTGGACCTGAAAAGGCAGTCCAAGTAATAATTCTTAACGCACTAAATAACAACACCATGATGAAGGCGAAAGAAGCGCTCGCCCTTGGAGTAGTCGATGCAGTCTTCGAGCCAGCAGATTTCCTCGAGAAATCATGTGCTTTCGCAGCCGATATTTTAAGTGGCAAGAAAAAGATTGAACGTGTTGATCACTCAAAAGACGAAGAGTCTTGGCAGCGGGCTATCGCAACGGGTAAAGCCGCTGTTGCTAAGAAATACGGGGGCGCCGAAGTAGCGGCACCTTTGAGAGCCCTTGAGTTGATTGCGGCGGCGAAGTCCAACACCCTCGATCAGGGATTTGATGCCGAAGATGAAGTCCTTGCAAATCTGGTTATGGATAATCCACTTCGCTCATCTCTATATGCATTTAACCTAATCCAAAAGAAGCGTAAGAAAGTTGAGGGCGCCCCAAAGCCAGCGCTGGCCCGAAAAGTTAATCGAGTTGGCGTAGTAGGAGCTGGATTGATGGCCTCGCAACTAGCGCTATTGATAATGCGAAATTTGAAAGTACCTGTTGTAATCACAGATCTTGACCAGGCCCGCGTGGATAAGGGAATTTCCTGGATTCATGGCGAAATCGACAAGTTAGTAGAGAAGAAACGGCTAAATCAGGAGGGCGCTTCAAGGCTAAAGGGACTTGTGAGTGGCTCAACAGATCAAAGCATTTTCGCCGGCTGTGACTTTATTATCGAAGCAGTCTTTGAAGAGTTGGCAATCAAACAGAAACTCTTCCAAGCGCTCGAAAAAATCATCTCGACTGAGTGCGTACTTGCAACAAACACATCTTCGCTCTCCGTCGAAAAGATGGGCGAAGGTCTTACACATCCAGAACGAGTAGTCGGCTTTCACTTCTTTAATCCAGTTGCGGTAATGCCACTTCTTGAGGTCGCGCGCACCAGCAAGACTGATGATGCGACTACTGCAACTGCAATTAGCGTTGGTAAAGAATTGAAGAAGACCATGATTATCTGTAAAGATGCTCCGGGTTTTGTAGTTAATCGCTTATTGACCCGATTTATGGGTGAAGTGACCGATGCAATCGATGAAGGTACTTCTTACGATATTGCCGATAGCGCACTCAGGCCGCTCGGTTTTCCGATGTCACCGCTCGAGCTCTTTGGACTTGTCGGTCCGGGTGTTGCACTTCATGTCTCAAAGACTTTAAATGCAAATCTTGGACCTCGATACAAAGTTTCACCAACAGTTTCCAGATTGGTAGAGAAAGGCGTGAAGTCTTTCTACGTTAAGGATGAAAGTGGAAAATTAGTTGCCAATCAAGAAGCACTTGCTCTCGTAGAAAAGGGCACAACCCCTTCAACCGCCGAGCAGGTCCGTGCACGCGCACTCAAAGCGCTAGCCGAGGAGGCTCGGATGATGCTTGATGAAGGTGTCGTTGCTACGCCAGCCGAGATTGATTTATGTATGTTGATGGGCGCAGGCTGGCCGATGCATCTCGGAGGAATACTTCCTTATCTAGATCGTGAAGGAATTAGCGAAGCGGTTTGTGGTCAACGCTTCCATCCGCCTGGAGTTGCCTCTCTTCCTGCGTAACGCTTCCAGAAAACCAAGTTACGAGTTGGCGCGCTACGGATTGGGCAGTAATTCCTAGATCTTCCAAGATTTGATTTCGCTTTGAATGCTCAATGAAAGTGAGTGGCACTCCGATTGAATGTATAGGAGTTGCAATATCTAATTCACGGAATGAATCGGATAACGAGCTTGCGATACCACCACTCTTCACGCCATCTTCTATCACCACAATTCGCGAATAGCGCTCCGCCATTCTTGCCAACGCAGCGACCGGAAGTGGCCTGACCCAGCGCGGATCAATCACAGTCACCCCAACTCCTTCGCGATATGCCTGGGCTGCAGCATCAACTGCTAATTGAGCCATTGCGCCAACGGCAATCACCAAAATGTCGGGGCTCTCACCGCGATAGAGAACATCGATACCTTCACGCCTTTCAAAAGCGGGAAGTTCGGCGCTAAGCGCGCCTTTCGGAAAACGTAAGAGAGTCGGCGCATCATTTACTAAAACGGCCTCACCCAATAACTCTCGCAGCCTTACGCCATCGCGCGGCGCTGCAACTCTTAGCGTTGGAACGATTCCAGTTAACGCAAGATCCCAAATTCCGTGATGGGATGGACCATCATCGCCAGTAATTCCGGCGCGATCCAAGACAAAAGTTACCCCCGCTTTGTGAAGAGCGACATCGAGAAGTAATTGGTCAAACGCACGATTTAAGAATGTGGAATACACCGCAACAACCGGATGAAGCCCTGCAAAAGCCATTCCAGCGGCAGAGGTTGTGGCGTGTTGTTCGGCAATTCCCACATCAAAAGTTCGATCTGGGTATTGCTCTCGGAATTTATCCAATCCAGTTGGACCGAGCATCGCAGCTGTAATTGCCACAACTTCTTTCCGTTCACGGCCTATCTCAACTAAAGCGCTAGAGAAGGCTTCCGTCCAAGTCTTACCTGCCTTCGCAAGTGGCTCGCCAGTTTCAGGATCAACGACGCCTACTGCATGGAATTTCTCTGCTTCATCATTGAGAGCTGGTGCGTGTCCGCGTCCCTTCTCGGTAATTGCATGAACCAAAACTGGTCCTTCAAATTTCTTCGCTTGGATTAGCGCCTTTTCAAGAGCCGCAATGTCATGGCCATCTATAGGACCTAGATACTTAAGTCCCAAATCCTCAAACATGCCTTGAGGCGCCACAATATCTTTCAAGCCTTTCTTCATTCCGTGCAGTGTTTCGTAAATCGGGTGGCCGACAACCGGAGTTCGCTCCAGCACTCCTTTACCCCAGTCCAAAAACTTCTCGTAACCTTTAGTCGCTCGCAAGGTCGATAAATAAGTTGCGACGCCACCAATAGTTGGTGAATATGAACGTTCGTTATCGTTAACAACTATTACAAGTCTCAGGTTCTCAGAAGCAGCAATGTTATTTAAAGCCTCCCACGCCATTCCTCCGGTGAGCGCCCCATCTCCTACTACTGCGACAACAGTTCTATCGGTGATTCCTTGAACGCTAAATGCCCGCGCAACACCATCAGCCCAAGAGAGAGAAGTCGATGCATGTGAATTTTCCACAACATCATGTTCGCTCTCGGCGCGGCTGGGATAACCCGAGACCCCGCCTCGCTGTCTTAATTTTTCAAATCCATCAGCGCGACCAGTAAGAATCTTATGTACATAGGACTGGTGACCAGTATCAAAAATAACAACATCATGCGGTGATTGAAAGACTCGATGTATTGCAATGGTTAGTTCAACAATTCCCAGATTTGGACCAAGATGGCCACCGGATTTTGAAACTTTATCTACAAGAAAACTACGTATCTCTTCGGAGAGTTCAGCCAGTTCAGACTCGCTCATGCGCGCCAGATCAGATGGAGATTTCAGGCGGGGCAAGTACTTCATAGCCCCATGGTAACTACTTGGCCTCGAACTCTCTAAGTGAATCAATAATTAGGCGAGTAATGAACGGAGAACATATTGCATGATGCCGCCATGGCGGTAGTAATCCGCCTCACCCGGAGTATCGATCCGCACCTTTGCAGTGAATCTCTTATCCCCTGCCTGGACCGTTACAGTCTTTGGAATCCGACCCTCGTTCAATTCTGTTATTCCTGAAATTGCAAAAGTTTCATCTCCGCGTAGCCCAAGGCTCTCACTTGTTTCACCATCTTGGAATTGGAGAGGTAGAACTCCCATGCCAATCAAATTGGAGCGATGAATTCTTTCAAACGACTCCGCGATCACTGCTCTAACTCCGAGCAAAGCGGTGCCCTTTGCGGCCCAGTCACGTGAAGAACCAGAGCCATATTCCTTACCGGCGAGAATTACTAGAGGCACTTGAGCTGCTTGATAGGCAACAGATGCTTCATAAATCGTTGTTTGAACTCCACCTGATAAAAAGTTTCTCGTGTATCCCCCCTCTACCCCATCAAGAAGCAGATTCTTCAATCGAATATTCGCAAAAGTTCCTCGGATCATGACTTCATGATTACCGCGACGCGAACCATAAGAGTTGAAGTCAGCGCGAGCTACACCATGTTCCTGTAAGTACTTTCCAGCCGGGGAATCTGGCTTAATTGAACCAGCCGGTGAAATGTGATCGGTGGTTACAGAATCACCTAACTTTGCAAGTACTCGAGCGCCTTCGATATTAGTTACTGGCTTTGGTTGCCGTGGCATACCTTCGAAGTAGGGTGGCTTTCTTACATAAGTGGACTTTGTATCCCATTCAAAAGTCTTGCCAGTTGGAGTATCAAGTGAGGTCCAGCGGTGATCGCCTTGAAATACGCTGGCATAATCTTTTCTAAACATCTCTGATGAAATAACGCTGTCAATCACGGCTTGAATCTCTTGTGGCGATGGCCAGATATCGCGTAGGAAAACATCTTGGCCGTTGCTGTCCTTTCCAAGTGGATCCTTCTCAAAATCATGATCCATAGTTCCAGCAATGGCATAAGCGACAACTAGTGGTGGCGACGCAAGATAATTCATCTTTACATCTGGACTGATGCGGCCTTCAAAATTTCGATTTCCCGAGAGAACTGCAGCTACCGCAAGGTCATTTTCATTCACGGCCTTGCTGATTTCTACGGGAAGCGGTCCAGAGTTTCCGATGCAAGTCACACACCCATAGCCAACGAGGTTGAAGCCTAGTTTTTCCAAGAAAGGAGTCAGCCCGGATTTTTCGTAATAATTAGTTACAACTTTTGAACCTGGTGCCAAAGTCGTTTTTACCCAGGGCTTACTGTGAAGTCCCTTTTCTACCGCCTTCTTTGCCAACAACCCTGCGCCGATCATCACGCTGGGATTTGAAGTGTTAGTGCAGGAGGTAATTGATGCAATTACAACGGCTCCATTTCCGACCGCGCCACTCTTCTCATTTACCGAAACTGATACCGGTGACTTCGCACTTTTATCACTTAAGTAACCGGGAAGTGACTTCGCAAATGAAGCTTTTGCATCACTTAGAGAGACTCGATCTTGTGGTCGCTTTGGTCCTGCAATTGATGGAACGACATCTGCGAGATTGAGTTCCAGATGCTCTGAGTACCGCGGTGAGACATTTGGATCGTGCCATATGCCTTGCGTCTTTGCGTACTTCTCAACTAACTCTCGCTGCTCTTTGCTTCGGCCGGTCAGTTCAAGGTACTTAAGGGTCTCATCATCAATCGGGAAGATTGCAACTGTTGATCCGTACTCCGGAGACATATTTCCAATGGTTGCGCGATTTGCCATAGGTAGGGCGCTAACTCCGGGACCATAGAATTCAACAAATTTTCCAACGACGCCATGTTTCCGGAGCATCTCAGTAATTGTCAGAACCAAATCTGTAGCAGTTGTTCCCATAGGAAGGTTTCCATTGAGTTTGAAGCCAACAACTCTCGGGATGAGCATGGAAACTGGTTGGCCTAGAAGCGCTGCTTCGGCCTCAATTCCGCCCACACCCCAACCCAAAACTCCAAGGCCGTTGACCATAGTTGTGTGCGAATCTGTGCCAACAACAGTATCTGGATAAGCGCGTAGCACGCCACCCACTTCTCGAGTCATTATTACTCTCGCCAAATATTCAATATTTACTTGATGAACGATTCCTGTTCCGGGTGGAACTACTTTAAATTCATCAAATGCGGTCTGGCCCCAACGCAAAAATCTATATCTCTCGGTATTTCTTTCATATTCAATATCAACATTCTCTTGAAAAGAAGTTGCCGTTCCATATTTATCGGCGATTACAGAGTGATCAATTACCAGCTCTGCGGGAGCAAGTGGATTGACTCGGGCTGGATCTCCCCCTAACTCCGTTATTGCTTCGCGCATTGTGGCGAGGTCAACTATGCATGGAACACCAGTGAAGTCCTGCATAATTACCCGGGCTGGGGTGAATTGGATTTCGGTATCCGGTTGTGAATCAGGGTTCCAGTTCGCGAGCGCTTTTATCTGGGAAGCCGTTATGTTGGCACCATCTTCGGTGCGGAGTAAATTCTCAAGGAGTATTTTCAATGAGAATGGCAGAGTCGATGCCCCATCAAGACCAGTAATGTCAAATATCTCGTAGCTCTTACCTGATACATCAAGGGACTTCTTCGCCCCAAAAGAGTTCTTACTCATGCGCGTAATCCTAACTGGTTGTAACTATCTGACCTGCTAATCAATTCGGATGAAGCGCGCCACACTCTCAATATGTTGGGTCATTGGAAATAGGTCAAAGGCCCGAAGTCCATCTAACTCGTAGCCATTACCCTGCAAGATTGCAGTATCTCGAGCAAGCGACGCTGGATCGCAAGCGACATAGATAATCCGGCGTGGGTTAAGCGCCCTAATCGATTTCAATACGCGCTCACCTGCTCCTGCCCTCGGTGGATCAAGAAGCACTACATCAGCACGTTTAAAAGCATTCAGCGCTACTTCTACCTTCCCTTCAACAATCTCCACATTTTCATAATTAGCAAAGTTTCGGCGCGCATCGGTAATAGCACTTGCAGATTCTTCAATCATGGTGATGCGCCCATTTACGCCAACGAGATTTACGGCGCCACTCGTAAACAAGCCAACACCGGAGTAAAGGTCATAGAAATGATCTCCTGTTTGTAATTGGGCCAGCTCCATCGCGGCGCGAAGAAGAATCCTAGGAGCCTCGATATGGCTCTGCCAGAAACTCTCTGGGGAGATAGAGAATACAAATCCATCTACTTCTTGCTTAAGCAAAGCGAAACTTTCTCTACCTTCGATAGTCGTTGTCACTTCCCCATCTGTTCCAACCGCAATATCTACTTTTTTGCCAATCGGGAGTTTTCGTGAACTAACACCTTTGATGTCTATCTTTGGATGAGCGATTTTACAATCTTCGATTGCAATCAAATTATTTCGCCGGGCTTCATACATAGCTAACTTTCCATCGTTGGAAACGGTAAATTCCATTCGAGAACGCCAGCCCGTGATGGGAAGCACTTCTTCAACAGCAACATCAACTTCCATTTTTGCCAACCGCAGGAATTGTTCTTTAATTATCTCGGCCTTTAGCTTGCGCTGTCTTTCGGGCGAAATATGTTGAAAGTCGCAACCACCACAACCTCCGGGGCGGGCCAAGGCGCACGGAGCCTTCACTCGATCTAAAGATGCAGAAATAACTTCAATGCAATCTCCCCGAGCAAAACTTTTTGATAAATCAGTTATTCGTACCCGAACTTTTTCGCCAGGAATTGCATGCCTAACGAAAATGACTTGACCTTCGTGACGTGCAACGCAATGTCCCCCGTGAGCGATTCCGGAAATATCGACAACAACTTCATCGCCAATATTCATTAATTACCTCAGTTTCGCGCGGGAATTACTCTTACCCAAGCCTAAAGGTGTAAATTCTGCCTTTGTGCACATCGTGATTATGGGTTGTGGCCGCGTCGGCTCGACTCTCGCGAAAGATTTTCAATCTCTAGGTCATTCGGTCGCAGTCATCGATCAAGATCGCGAGGCCTTCCGCCGTCTTGGCGCTGACTTCAATGGCCTCACAGTCGCTGGAATTGGTTTTGACCGAGACACCCTTATTGAAGCTGGCATCGAGCGTGCTGATGCTTTTGCAGCTGTCTCTAATGGAGATAACTCAAATATCTTGGCCGCGCGCGTTGCTCGCGAAACATATGGAGTTAAGAGCGTTGTTGCCCGTATTTATGATCCAGGGCGGGCCGAGATTTATCAACGCCTTGGTATTCCGACTGTAGCCACAGTGCTTTGGACTACCGATCAGATTATGCGCCGGATATTGCCATCAGGAGCTAAATCTGAGTGGCAAGATCCATCCGGAAAAGTTCAGTTAGCTGAGATTCATATTCATCGTGGATGGTTTGGTTACCCCGTGGTCTCAATTCAAGAACTAACCAAAGCGCGAGTCGCATTCATCACCAGACTGGGCGAAGGTCTAATTCCTGATGAACATGTTGTCCTTCAAGAAGGCGATGTCGTGCATGTTTTAATCTCCGATAAAGATGTGACCCAAGTTGTAGCAGCGCTCTCCCAGCCGCCAGAGGAGAGAGAATGAAGATAGCAATTGCTGGGGCTGGAAATGCGGGACGGGCGATTGCTCGTGAGTTGATAGCAAATGGCCATCAAGTTCTGCTTATTGATAAGAACCCGAAGGCGCTGAAGATGGAGAGTGTTCCAAACGCCGAGTGGCTCCTTGCAGATGCATGTGAAATTGCAACTCTCGATAAAGCAAGCCTCGATCAATGCCAAGTCATGGTCGCAGCAACCGGTGATGACAAAGTTAATTTGGTTTCATCACTTCTAGCCAAGACCGAGTATGGAGTTCCTCGTGTTGTAGCACGCGTGAATCACCCAAAGAATGAATGGCTTTTCGATTCATCTTGGGGCGTTGATGTTGCAGTTTCAACTCCACGAATCATTGCAGCGCTCGTTGAAGAAGCTGTCAGCGTGGGCGATGTTGTTCGGTTATTCTCAATCAAGTCCGGTGAAGCAAATCTTGTAGAAATAACTCTTCCCGATAACTCCATATGCGTTGGTAAATCTGTCGAGGAAATCGAATTGCCGAAGGATGCATCACTCGCCGCAATAATCCGCGATGGACATGTCATCTCTCCTTCGCCCCATGATGTATTCAGCGCCGGCGATGAGTTAATTTTCGTAGCTTCAGCAGAAGCAGAGAATCAGATTAAAGGTTGTTTCATCGCTAACTAGCAGGCCTTAAATCCTCACGAAGTTTTGGCCCACTCTTAACGACTTGCCAGGTTAACCAAGCCGCCAGAATAAACATCGGAAATCCCATCACCAGTCTTGCTGTACCAAGGGCATTTACATTCCCAGAAAGGTAAAGCGGATATTGAACGACTAATCGGGCCGCAAAAAGTCCGACCCAAATCCAGGTAGCTCGGACATAAACAGCGCGACGGATTGGATCTTTGCGCCACTTTAAATTCTCGCCTAATAGCGGACCTAGAATTAGTCCGACCACGGGCCAGCGAATGATTGCGGAGAGCGCGTATGCCGCACCATAAATTGCATTTGTCCAGAGCCCGGGCAGATAAAAATCTTCTGCTTTGCCACTTCGATTTGATAACCAGGCGCAAAATGCAACCCCTATAACTCCGGAGACTGCATGCTGAATAGTGTCACGCTTAATTAGGCGAATGAGGGTTACCGCTAGAGAAAATGCGAGGGCAAAATAAGCAGAATTACGGACATCCTTTGTAAAGTTGAATGTAACCAAGAAGATAAGCGCTGGCAGACCCGAATCAATTAAACCCTTTACTCCCCCGAATGCAGAGAGAATTTTTGCCTTATCTTCTTCGTGGCTCACGACTTTCCGGTGGAGCCAAATCCACCCTCTCCTCTACTTGTACCGGGAAGCGTTTCCACTTCAATAAATTCAGCCCGAATTACCGGTTGAATTATTAATTGTGCAATCCGCTCACCACGCTTAATTTCTATCTTCTTTTCTCGATCATGATTTACAAGAATTACTTGTAGCTCGCCGCGATATCCAGAATCGATTGTCCCGGGGGCATTTACCATTCCTAAGCCCTCCTTTATCGCACGCCCAGAGCGTGGATGGACTAAGGCAACATAACCATTTTCCAGGGCAATCGCGACTCCTGTGGGAACTAGTGCGCGCTCCCCTGGGGCAAGCTCGATATCTATTCGTGAGTAAAGATCAGCACCTGCATCGCCCGGTTTTGCATAACTTGGTAGCGGAAGTTGTGGATCTAGCCTCGTGATTAATACTTTCATGGATTTATTTCAAGCTCCGGGGCAGCCGAACCAAACAAGTTAGCCCGATAATTCTCTGGTGCGTTTTCGATAAAGTGCTCTAACGGCACAGTTATGAAGATTGCTGCCGCCTCGACTGCGATTGGTCCATCGACGCCTCCAATTCTTCCCTCAGCGCGACAGTAGATTTTTCGACCTTCTTGTCCAGTGATTTCAGCCGTTATATAAAGAGTCTTTCCAACTTGGACCGGCATCAAAAATGAAGTTTCCAACTTTCCGGTCACTGCAGGAGCTCTCACGAGCCACATCAATTTTCCTAGCGCTTCATCGAAAGCACAGGATAGAAGTCCACCGTGTGCAAGACCTGGTGCGCCTTGGTGATGTTCGCCAACAGTGAATTTGGCAGTAATAGTCATTCCCTCAGATGCATAAGCAGTAATGTGAAGCCCCGTTGGGTGAGATGCTCCGCAACCAAAACAATCTTGATTATGTGAACCAAGCAAGGTGCCGGGAACGGGAGCTTGGGGATGCCGCTGTGGAACAGTTGCGCCAGCTGGTGGCTCGATGCTCAATCTGCGGGACATGGTGAGAAGATTACCCTGATATGCGCGAGGTAATTGGTTGGCCAATTCGAGTCTGGTTAGCTTTATTCACTCTTGGTTTTGCAGCAGTCCTTTCAATTGGCGTAGCTCTTAGCGATGAGATGCTCTTGATTGCTTTTTCCATTACAGCGATTGCCATTTTTATTTTGGGATATAGATCAAGGCTTGTGATAACCGCCACCCAGGAAGAATTACGTGTAGGCAGAGCTAAGATTGAAAGTAAGTACATTGATAGCGTGGAAATTCTTGATCAAGAGGCGATGAAGTTTGAACGTGGCCCGGGAATTGACCCACGGGCATTCTTAGCAATCAGATTCTGGGTAAAAAGTGGCGTAAAGTTAAAAATTAATGATTCTCGTGACCCGACTCCGTATTGGCTAATCAGTACAGATAAACCAGCAGAGTTAAAGGAAGTCCTAAAAAAAATTTAAGCGCAGTCTTTGCAGAGCGCCTTAGCGCCCTCTCCTCTTGCTAATTGGGTGTGATGGTGAACCAAGAAGCACCTTGAACACGTGAATTCGTTCTCTTGTCTTGGGACTACACGAACTGCCAATTCCTCACCAGAGAGATCAGCGCCAGGAAGTTCGACGTTCTCAGGATCTTCTTCATCAACATCAATCTGTCCAGAGGCGATTTCAGCGCGCTTCGCTTTTAGTTCTTCAATCGATTCTTCATGGAGCTCTTCATCCGTTTTTCGCGGAGTGTCGTAATCGGTTGCCATCGATCTTCACCACCTTTCAAATCTCTTGATAATGCTTGGAGCTATCAGGTCTCGCGCCTAATCACTTAGCGCGTGACCACGGGCGGATAATGCCCAAAAGCCCAGGCGCATGTCCTGCCCAACAGTCGGCGTGTCGGGATTATTCCCCGCTTATTCGCTCTCTCGTAAGGAATTAGACCTTCGCTTGGCCTCACTTCGCCGCCAATTCGAGATCTCGCCATGATTTCCAGATTTGAGTACCTCGGGAACTTGCAGACCCCGCCACTCAGCAGGCTTTGTGTAAACCGGATATTCAACTTCACCAATCTCATTATGAGACTCTTCCAAAAGCGAATCGGGATTTCCAATAACGCCGGGGATTAATCTTGTAATTGCCTCAATCATCACAAGAGCGGCGACCTCTCCGCCATTTAAAACGTAATTTCCAATCGATATCTCATGAAGTCTCACTCTCTGATGTCCACGGTAGAAATCTGCAACGCGCGCATCAATACCTTCATATCTTCCACAAGCGAAAATCAAGTTCTCGCGTTGGGCAAATTTATTTGCTAGCTCTTGATTAAAGGTTCTTCCTGCTGGTGTAAGAATTATGAGATCGACGATTCCATCATGGCGATTTAGCGAACTGTCAATTGCCTCGCCCCATGGCTCAGGCTTCATAACCATTCCAGCGCCCCCGCCATAAGGAGTGTCATCGACTGTCTTGTGGTTATCGTGAGTGAATTCCCGTAAATCAATCGGAGCAAATTCGATGAGTTTGGAGTCGATTGCTTTTCCGATGAGCGAAAGTTTCGTGGCGGCAAAATATTCGGGGAAGATTGAGATAGCGGTTATCTTCATATCAATCCTTCCATCTCTCGCACCACGATCCGTTTTGCATTTACATCAACAATTGGTACATGTTTCTTGACGAATGGGACAAGAATTTCTTGCCCATTGCGCTCCACCACAAGAGTGTCTTGAGTTGGAAGCTGCAAGATATCGATAACTTCGCCTAACTCTTCATTCGCTTCGGTGAATACTCGACAGCCAAGCAGTAATGTCGCATGAAACTCGTTATCTTCGGCGGAAGGAGTTGGAATATCAACTTCGGCAACCAAAAGAACATTGCGTAACTCCTCAACCGAGTTTCGATCCACTCGACCTTTGAAGGAGAGAAGCAAAGTACCGTTATGGTCTCTCACAGAAGCTATTTCCAACGGCGCAAACTTTGCCGGTTCGGTCTTGAAGATAGTTCCGATTTCAAAACGCTCAGCTGGATTATCCGTGCGAAGTTCAATCGTTACCTCGCCACGAATTCCGTGTGCGCGACCAATACGAGCGACAACTAGTTCCAACGAACTAGCGCTTTCGCGATGCTAACGCGCTTCGTCCGCCTCGATTAGATCGACGCGAACGCTACGGCCAGCAAGTGCCGAGATTACGGTCCGCAGCGCTTTTGCAGTGCGGCCATTTCTTCCGATCACCTTGCCGATGTCATCGGGGTGAACGCGCACTTCAAGAGTTGTGCCTCTGCGACCTTCACGTTCAGTAATAACAACCTCTTCGGGGTTATCAACAATGCCTTTGACTAAGTGCTCGAGAGCCTCATCAAACATTTTTACTCCTTAAAGTTATTGCTCTGCTGTCTCAGTGGGAGTCTCAACAGCTGGAGTTTCGGTAGCTGGAGCCTCCGCGGCTGGCGCTGGCTCTTCAGCCTGTGCAACCGGTGACTCTTCTGCAGGTGCCGTCTTGGCCGCTAACTTCTCAGCTGCACGCTTCTTCATAGTAGTAGCGCCATCCTTCGGCTCATTCATAGCTGCTTTGACGGCGGCTTCATAAGCAACGCGCTTATCAGGGCGAGCGGGAAGAGTCTTTAGAGTGCCTTCACTTCCTGCAGTTCCCTTAAATTTCTGCCAATCACCAGTGATCTTCAATAAAGCCTCTACTGCCTCAGTTGGCTTGGCGCCATTCTTCAACCAGTGTTGCGCGCGCTCGGAGTTCACTTCGATAAGTGAGGGTTCAGATGCAGGTGAATATCTACCGATCTCTTCAATCTTTAGACCATTTCTTGCTTTGCGAGAATCAGCAACAACAATACGAAAATGCGGGGTACGAATTTTTCCTAAACGCACCAATCTAATCTTTACGGCCACTCGGGCTTGCTCCTTAATTTATTCGAACGGTCCTCATCCCATGAGTGGGATGCCAGGGTGATGACAACCGAACTTTTCTAACAGGTTTTGCTCAAGAGGTAGAGGGCTCTTGAACAGGCGTATCTTGCCATGTGAGTAAGGATTAGCCCAATTGGGCTATTTGCCTCTTACCTGCGCTTCTTTTTCGCCTTCTTTTTGTGAACATGTCGCCCGCCACCCCCAGGTAATACACCACCTGCTAATCCACCCATCAAGCCCCCCGGCATCCCCGGAAAACCTCCACCATTTCGCATCTGCTTCATCATTTTTTGAGCCGCCGTGAAACGATCAATTAATCGATTGACTTCAGTAACGGTGCGACCACTTCCTTTTGCAATTCTTAATCTCCGTGATCCATTCAAAATTTTTGGATTCTGTCGCTCTTTAGGCGTCATGGATTGGACTATCGCCTGAGTCCTTACCAACTCATCATCATCAACGGCATCAATCTGTTTTCGCATTGCTGCGCTATTTGCACCCGGCAACATCTCTAACAACTTAGACATTGAACCCATTTTTCGCATGGCTTGTAATTGTTCAAGAAAATCCTCTAGCGTGAAATCTTCACCTGAGATTAGCTTTTCTTCCATCCGTTTAGCCGAGCCCTCATCGATGGCCTTCTTCGCTTGTTCGGCAAGTGTTGCAATATCGCCTAGGCCAAGGATTCGCGAAGCCATTCGATCTGGGTAGAAATAATCAAAGTCACTTAACTTCTCGCCCGATGAAGCGAAGAGAATTGCTTTTTTCGTACTCTCTGCGATGGATAGAGCGGCTCCGCCTTTTGCATCGCCATCAAGTTTTGTTAGAACTACCGCATCAAAGCCAACGCCATCCTCAAAAGCCTGTGCCGTTCTTATTGCATCCTGACCAATCATCGCGTCAACTACAAAGAGAGTTTCGTTTGGATTTATAGCAGCCTTTATATTCTTAGCTTGAGTCATTAATTCCTCATCGACACCAAGACGGCCAGCCGTATCTACAATCACGATGTTGTAGAAATTTGATTTTGCAAATGCAATTCCACTCATGGCAACCTCTACCGGATCACCTACGCCATTTCCAGGTTGCGGGGCATGTAACTTAACGCCGATTGATTCGGCCAAAACTCCGAGTTGTGTTACCGCATTGGGGCGTTGCAGATCGGCAGCAACTAGAAGTGGGGTATTTCCCTGATCTTTCAAAAATAACGCGAGTTTTCCGGCGAGGGTGGTCTTGCCCGAACCTTGTAGGCCAGCGAGCATGATTACTGTCGGTGGATTTTTCGCAAATCTAATTCGGCGAGCTGGTCCGCCCAGTATTTCGACTAATTCTGCATTGACTATCGAGTAAATCTCTTGTGACTGATTCGTGCTCTTGCGAATCTCCGGAAGAGCTGCAAGTGAGCGTTGCTTAATTCGATTTATAAATCCATTTACAACTGTGAGAGCGACATCGCCATCGAGAAGCGCCAGCCTTATTTCATCACAAATTGCTTCGATATCACTCTCGGAGATTCTCCCCTTGCCTCTTAAGGTTGCAAAGGCAGAGGAGAACCTCTCTGAGAGCGACTCAAACACTGCGCGAGCGTACTAAATCGCTGCGCTTCCCTTCTCTCCAGTTCGTACCCGAACTACCTCTTCAACTGAAGTGACCCAGATCTTGCCATCGCCAATCTGCCCGGTTGCTGCGCTCTTTACGATCGCATCAATAATGGGCTGAACATCTTTTGTATCAGCGAGTATTTCGAAGCGGATCTTTTGAAGTAGGTCGATGGGATATTCAGCGCCACGATAAACCTCTACGTGACCACCCTGGCGTCCGACTCCAGATACTTCAGAGACAGTAATTCCCTTCACCCCAATTGCACGGAGTGCAGCCTTTACATCATCAAGCTTCTGAGGCTTAATTACAGCAGTTACTAGTTTCACGATTAACGACCTCCCTTTAGGATTCCGCCCATTTCATAAGCGCTCTCAGCATGTTCGCTTAGATCCACGCCGCCGAGTTCTTTATCGCTGGTAACTCTGAAACCAATGGTTTTCTCAATCAAGAAACCAATTATCAAAGTTGCAATAAATGAATATGCAGCCACTAAGCCGACGCCGAGCGCTTGCTTTCCAAGTAGCGCAGTTCCGCCACCATAGAAGAGTCCATCTGCGCCAAGTGAGTTTGCCGCACTTGAACCGAAGAAACCGATTGCAAGGCTGCCGATTACGCCACCTACCAAGTGAACTCCAACTACATCAAGAGAATCATCGAATCCAAAGCGGTACTTCAGTCCAACGGCAAGTGCGCAAATTGCGCCAGCGATTAAACCGATAACAACTGCGGCCCACGGAGCTACGTAAGCGCAAGCCGGAGTAATTGCTACTAGACCCGCGACAACTCCTGAGGCGGCGCCAAGTGATGAGAAGTGTCCGTCACGAATTTTCTCCACCAAGATCCAACCAATTAGCGCGCCGGCAGCAGCGACCTGGGTATTGATAAATGCGAGCGCTGCAACTCCATCTGCAGCAAGTGCCGAACCAGCATTAAATCCAAACCAGCCAAACCAAAGTAGCGCTGCTCCAAGAAGTACGAGCGGTAGCGAGTGCGGACGCATCGGACTCTTCTGCCAGCCAATTCTTCTTCCTAGAACTATTGCAAGAGCGAGCGCGGCTGCACCTGCATTAATGTGAACTGCAGTTCCTCCGGCAAAATCTTGTACACCTCTTGAGGCGAGGAAGCCAGCTCCTGTGACGGTATCGCCAACTTTGTTACCAAAGGCGAATACCCAGTGTGCGACCGGGAAGTAGACCAGCGTCACCCAAATTGCAACGAAAACTCCCCATGAAAAGAACTTGGCGCGATCTGCTATCGCACCAGAAATAAGTGCAGGAGTAATGATTGCAAACATCAATTGAAAACCGGCAAATGCAAGTAGTGGTATCGGGTACACGCCACCATTGTTTGCTAATTCTCCAACGGCATCCCCCAGTCCAGAGAGCGAGAAAGATCCATACCATTGTGAATTCGCTTCATAACCAAATGCCAACTTATATCCGTAAATAACCCAGAGCACACTTACGATTCCGATTGTCACCATCGACATCATCATCATGTTTAGAGCGCTCTTTGCTCGAACCATTCCGCCATAGAAAAGTGCTAAGCCTGGTGTCATAAGAAGTACCAAGGCCGAGCTGGCCAATACCCATGCGGTATTACCTGCATCTAATTCCATCGATTTTCCCTTCAGAAAGATCTCTAAGAGGTCAAGAATCTCAACGCTGAGAATGAGGGAATCGTCCTCGGCAAGCGTTACAACGAAGGGCTCGCTCTATTTCCGGCGAGTGACTATTTGAACTGTTGCGTTACGGCTGTGTTAACAACTCTGCGATGTACGCGGTGGGCTCAAAGAGGCCCAAGTCGTTCTCGCCCTCTCCTGTGCCTACCAGCTTTATCGGAACCTTAAGTTCGCGCTCTGTAGCGAGAGCTATTCCGCCTTTAGTAGAGCCATCCAATTTAGTCACCACTATTCCGGTGAGAGTTACCGCCTCAGCAAAAGATTTAGCTTGGGTGATTCCATTCTGTCCGGTCGTTCCATCAAGCACAAAAAGAACTTCATCGATAGGAGAAACCTTCTCGACGACGCGGCGAACTTTGCCTAACTCCTCCATTAAATTGTTCTTGGTGTGTAGCCGCCCGGCGGTATCGATAATCAAGTAATCAAAGCCTTCGCTCTTTGCTCTTGTCGCTGCATCAAAGGCAACCGATGCCGGATCGCCATTTACTTTGCCGAGAACGACTGGAACTTCAATTCGCGCTCCCCAAGTAGATAGCTGTTCTACTGCAGCCGCGCGGAAAGTATCTGCGGCGGCCAGAATTACTTTGTTACCTTCCTTTTTTAACAGTTTCGCAAGTTTCGCTACCGTTGTGGTTTTTCCAGTCCCATTTACTCCAACAACCAGAATCGTAGTTAAGCGACCCTCCGCTTTACTCAAGTCGCGCTTAGCATCGCTTAATGAAGCAAGAATGTGAGAAGTGAGTTGTTCACTTAATACTTCGCTCTTCTCGCGCTCGACAAGCCCAACCAACTCTTCTGTGAATCTCGGGCCGATATCAGATTCAATTAATACTTTACGAAATTCTGCTAAATCTTCCGGGGTCGCTTTATTTCGCGAGAATTTAGATAAGAAGGATCCGAAGAGACCCATAATCAAACTACCCAGAGACCGGTTCGGACTCTACTTCGCGAAGTCGCTGCGAGATTACTTCTGATACGCCATCACCGCGCATCGTCACGCCGTAAAGTGAATCTGCAATCTCCATCGTGCGCTTTTGGTGGGTAATAACAATTAATTGCGATGCCGCGCGCAACTCCTCTAGAACAGTTAATAGTCGCCCAAGGTTTACGTCATCAAGAGCTGCTTCAACCTCATCAAGTACATAAAAGGGGCTCGGGCGCGCTTTAAAGATGGCAACCAATAGTGCAACGGCTGTTAACGAGCGCTCACCTCCAGAGAGTAGAGAGAGTCGCTTCACCCGCTTTCCTGGAGGACGAGCTTCCACGTCAACCCCGGAATTAAGCAGATCTCCTGGTTCGGTAAGAATTAATCTGCCATCGCCGCCTGGGAAAAGTCGGGCAAAGATCTTCTCAAATTCTCTCGCCGTGTCGCGATACGCCTCTTCAAATATCTGTTGGACACGATCATCGACTTCTTTAATAATGTCGAGTAAATCCTTTTTCGACTTCTTTAAATCTTCCAATTGTTCAGCTAAATACTTCAACCGTTCTTCCAGCGAAGAATATTCTTCAAGGGCAAGGGGATTTATTTTCCCGAGCAGTGCTAGTGATTTTTCAGCGCTGGCTAATCTCTTCTCTTGCTGTTCCCGTACAAATGGGATGTATTCGCCCTCAGACAATTCACCATTTTCATTCTCAATGAAAGTTGGAACATCTCGCTCCGGGCCAAATTCGACTACCAAGGTTTCGCTATCAACGCCAAATTCCTCAAGAGCCTTTAACTCCAATTGCTCAATACGAAGGCGTTGTTCGGCGCGGGCAATCTCATCCCTGTGAACACTCGAAGTTAATTGATCAAGCTCACTTGCCAGATCTCTAATCTGAGCACGGATCGTGAGAATTTCGCCATCTCTTGTAGTTCTGGCTTCTTCAAGTCGAGAACGTTCATGATTAGCGCGCGCTATCGAACTCTCAATTTGAATAAGGGCTTCATAAGCGGCATCGGCGATTGCTTGCGCCGTAATTGCACCACGCGCCCGAGCCTCTCTCCGTGAAATCTGACGAGCTGCACTCTCGCGCTCATTTAATGCGCTCTGTTCTAATTCCGATGCGCGTTGAGTAATTGCCGCTACCCGCTCTTCGATTGTGCGGGTTGCTAACCTTGCTTCAACTTCTACTGCCCGAGCTGTAGAAATTGATGCCCGAAGATTCTCTAGCTGAGTTCTATCCGGTTCCACCGGTTCGCTACCTGAATTCAAAGCACTTGTTGCCACATCAAGTTCTGATTCATCACCCTTAATTGAAATTCTCACTTCATTAATTGAGCTCTCAAGTCTTTCAATCTCAGCTCCTGCGCTTCGAACACCTTGTCCGGCCGCGGCCATTTGTTCAGCTAATCCAGCCATCCTTGCATCGGATTCATTTAACTTTGCAACTGTTTGATCATATTCTTGTTGCGCTCTGCGCACTTCACCCTCTTGAGCGGAAATCTCAAAGTTAAGTCGATCGCATTCATGACTAACCTTAGTAAGTTCAATCTCACTCTTCTCTATTAGCGCTGAAATTTCAATCAGTGATGTTGAGACTGAGGAGCCACCCTTTGCGCGACCTCTTCCAATCACATCACCTTCCCTAGTGACCGCAATCAATTCAGGATGCGCAGAAATCACTCGCTGTGCATGCGCAAGTGAATCTGCCGCAATGTAACCAGAAAAGAGTTGCGAGATGGAGTTTGCCAACGTCGCGGAAGAAACTTTTGAGGCTAGCGTCACTACATCGCTTGGATATTGAATCGCGCCTTCACTGCTTCCCGCGATTATTAGTAGCTCCGCATTTCCGGCAGATTCTGTTTTCAAGAAAGAAATCGCAGAAATAGCACTATCAGAGTCGTTAACCACTAAGGCATCTGCGACGCTACCGAGAGCAGCTGATACTGCGCTCTCCCAGCCTGACTCCACCGAGATTAATGATGCAACGCTGCCACGGATCTCTATCCCGCGATTATTTGTAAGGAGCGCTCCGCTACCATCCTTATGTAGCGTTGCTTGACGAAGTGCATCAACCTTAGATTGCAGAGAACTGCGATTTCGTTCTGCCTTTATCTGATCAGTTTGAGTAGCTTCGAGTTTTCCCCGCGCTGAAGTTAAAGTGGTCTTTGCGCGCTCAAATTCAGCATCAAGGCCTAATTCGCTGGCATCAAGCCCAGCAATCTCACTCTCGAGCGAGGCAAACTCGCGTCGCGAAACATCAACTCTCTCGCGAGCTTCACCAAGCGCCTTTTCTAATCTTGCTAGTTCAGATTTTGCACCAGAAATAGCGGATTGCAGACTTTTTATATGGCCCTCTTGCCTCGCTGTCCCTTCGCGATGATCAGCGATTGCGCGTAGTGCCGCTGAGACTCGATCTTCTTCAATTCTTACCCGGCCCTCAAGTTCAAGCACATTCTTACTTGCTTCAGCAAGTTCACCTTGCGACTTTGTTAACTCGCTACGAAGAACATTCTCCTCATGTCTTAGCGAACTTGCTTCACGTTCCATTACATCTGGATCTCGACCACTTGAGCGAGCCTCTTCAACTTCCTCCGCTAAAAATCTAGCGCGCTCCGAAGCCAAATTCTGAGTGCCGCGTAACTTCTCGCGTTCCCCGACTAACTTGTAATAATTATCTTGCGCGGCACTCAACAGCGGTCCCTCAACGCTTGCGACTCGGTCAAGTTCAACTTCACGATTTCGCAACCGGTCGAGGTCTTGTTCCACTTCGATTCGCCGTGCCCTTAAAGCAGATTCATCCGCTACTTCAGAATTTAAAGTTGTTCTAAAACTAGCAACATCATCTGCGAGAATGCGAAGTCTTGCATCTCTCACTTCTGCTTGAATCACGGCCGCCTTCTTCGCAACTTCAGCTTGTTTGCCGAGTGGTCTTAGTTGACGCTTAAGTTCATTGGTCAGATCTTGTACCCGCGACATGTTCTGCTGCATCGACTCAAGTTTTCGCAGCGCCTTCTCCTTGCGCTTACGGTGCTTGAGAATTCCGGCGGCTTCTTCGATAAATCCTCGCCGTTCCTCCGGATTTGCCATCAAGATTGCATCTAATTGCCCTTGACCCACAATTACATGCATCTCTCGACCGATTCCGCTATCGCTCAATAATTCTTGGATATCTAGTAATCGGCAATTCTCTCCGTTGATTTGGTAATCACTCTGACCGTTTCTAAAAAGAATTCTTGAGATGGTAACTTCAGTGAAATCAATCGGCAGCGCGCCATCAGTGTTATCTATGGTGACAGCTACTTCAGCTCTTCCTAGTGGCGCTCTTCCTGAAGTTCCAGCAAAGATGACATCTTCCATCTTTCCGCCGCGCAGGCTCTTTGCGCCCTGTTCACCCATAACCCAGGTAAGAGCATCGACCACATTGCTTTTGCCCGAGCCATTTGGCCCGACGATGCAGGTGATCCCCGGCTCAAAGCGCAAGGTCGTCGGGGCGGCAAAGGACTTGAAGCCCTTGAGGGTCATGCTCTTCAAATACACGGGTAGAACTTAGCGAACGCCCGCTCGCCTATCGGGTATCTAGCGGTCCAATTTCGCGCGAGATTTCCCACGCGCGCCCTTTTTTCGCTGACACTTAGGACAAAAATGAGAGGAGCGATTAGCAAAACTAATCCGCCTAATCAATGTGCCACATCTACGACAAGGCTCATCCTCACGGCCATAAGCCCGCAGCGATACCTCGAAATACCCACTCTCGCCATTTACATTTATATATAGATCATCAAAAGAGGTGCCGCCCTTTTTTAGAGCGCTTCGCATAACTCTCCGGACTGCCTTAAGTAGCGCTCGCAATTCTGCTTCGCTCAAAACATTAGCTCTGGTCTCTGGATGAATTTTTGCGTACCAGAGGGCCTCATCAGCATAGATATTTCCAATCCCACTTAAAATCTCTTGATTAAGCAATGCTTTCTTAATTTCAATCTGTCTCCGACGTATTTCTGCTATTACTTCTCGTTCATTAAAGTCATCAGCAAATACATCTGGAGCGATATGGGCAAAACACTCCGGGAGTAGCCCATACTCACTTGAAATTAGTCGCTCCACCGAGAGCCAACCAAAGGTGCGCTGATCAATAAATCGAAACTCTCGGGCTTTATCTCCAACATCGATGCGTGCCCTCAAGTGTGGCTCCAGTTCGCTCTTGCGTGATGCGGCCAATATTTGTCCGCTCATCCCAAGGTGGCCCACTAGAGATACATCACGATCCAAAACAAACCAGAGAAACTTTCCTCTTCGATCAACTCGAAGAATTCGAGCGCCCCGGATTGCATCAAAAGAAATTTCGCAACCGGCACGAACCGCACGCGGGTGAAGTACTTCAAAATCTCTGATCTTCTTACCGGTTAGCCAGGGCGCAAGACCGCGACGAACTGTCTCAACTTCGGGCAGTTCGGGCATGGTTAAAGTTTCTTAGAAATTTCCTCATATGCAAGTCGAGCGGCGACTTGCTCTGCTTCTCGCTTGCTCTTTCCATGGCCCTCTTGATAAGTGATGCCATTAACTACCGCAACAGCAATGAAATCCTTGTCGTGATCTGGTCCTGATTCACTAATCTGATACTCCGGTGATGGCCAACCATTTGCAGCAACGATCTCTTGTAGCGCAGTCTTGCCATCAAGTCCGGCGCCACGAGAAGCCGCTTCTTTAATCGCATTGCTCATCAATCGCAGCAGTACTTCTTTAGTCTTACTAAATCCATGGTCAAGATAAATTGCGCCCACTAGAGCTTCGAATGCATCCGCAAGAATTGAGTTTTTGTCTCTACCCCCAGTTACCTCTTCACCTTTACCAATTCGAAGTGCAGTTCCAAGACCAAGATCGCGACCGATGATGGCTAGCGCCCTCATGTTTACAACCCCAGAGCGCAGCGGTGAGAGTCTTGATTCATCAAGATCTGGAAATCTCTCGTATAGAGCTTCAGTCACAACAAGTCCGAGAACGCTATCGCCAAGGAATTCGAGTCGTTCATTTGTGGGAAGTCCACCGAATTCATATGCATATGAACGATGGGTAAGAGCGAGTTCAAGCAGTTGCGGACTTACCGAAATTCCGAGCTTTTCGGTTAGCACTACCGACAGGGTTAAACCTCTAGAACTTGGCGCTTGTTATAGGTGCCGCAAGTGGGGCAAGCCGTGTGTTGTAGCTTCGGCTGTTGGCACTGTGAGCAATTAGATGTTGCGGCAGGAGTCGCCTTCCAAGAACTACGGCGGTGACGCGTGCGCGAGCGAGACATCTTTCGCTTGGGTAATGGCATGGTCGGAAGTATCCCCTAGCCGCTCAACTTCTGCCAAATCGAAGGCTATTTGGGCTGCCAGCCGGCAAGGCCCGACCACCTCGGATCAATCTTCTCGTGGGTATGGTCCGGAGCCAATTTTTCCCAACGTTCACCGCATTCGCTGCAAAGTCCTTTGCAATCTGGCTTACAGAGCGGATTAATAGGCATTGTTAGAACTACGGCGTCTCGAATCGCAGTTTCAATATCGGCGATATCGCCATCGAGAGCAAATAGTTCATCTTCTTCATCCTCACCCTTACGGCTCTCATAAAGGAAAAGTTCGCGAAACTCTTCCGACACATCCCACTCAATCTCATCAAGGCATCTGCCGCATTCACCTTTAGCTTTACTCTTCACATGACCAGAGATTAAGACTCCATCTGATACTGATTCGGCCTTGAATTCAATGAGCATCGATTCACCAGTTTTTATAGCCAACATGGGAGTTCCGATTGCTTCCTCTAATTTGAAATCCAAGCGATATGGACGCATTTCGCCAGCGCGCCTGGGCAATTCATGAAGATTCACCAGAAATGGTGATTGGGACTTTGGTTTCATTCGTCCGCTAGTTGTGAGAGAACATCCTTATCGCTAGCGCCGGCAAGTCTTTCTCGTCCTCTGTTAACGGCTTCCAATGTCTTATTCAGAATAACTTCTAAAGTCGCAAGGCGTGAGTCGATATAAGCATCAACTTCTTGGCGCTCCTTTTCGACCTGGGCATGTGCTTCATCAACTAGTCGTCCCGCTTCCTCGCGAGCAGCGGCAACAATCGCAGTCTGTTCAACCATGCGCGCAACTTCCTCGCGTGCATGTGCAATCAACTTCTCAGCGCTTTGACGCCCCTCTTCGATTATCTCTTCCCGATGAGCAAGGAGTTTTTGGGCACTTGCAAAATCAGTTGGGAGCGCTTCGTTGATCTCATCAAGTAAACCAAGAAGTTCACCACGATGGACAACGCATGAAGCAGAGAGTGGAACAGCTCGTGATTCCTTCACCATTGTTATGGCAGCTTCAATCTTTTCGAGCGATTCCATCAATTACCTCCCGCTTTTGCCTTGAGCGCCTTGTGCACTCCGCTTGGTACAAGTGCGGAGACATCGCCGCCATAGCGCGCGATCTCACGCACCAAGGAAGAAGATAGGAAAGAGTACGCCGGCTTAGTCGCCATAAGTAAGGTATCCACGCCTTTTAGTTGCAGATTCATCTGGGCCATCTGCAATTCATAATCAAAATCGCTCACAGCGCGAAGTCCTTTAACGATTGCGCGAATATCGTGAGTCTTGCAGTAATCCACCAAAAGTCCTGACCACGTATCTACCCGAACATTTGGCAGATGCGAGGCGGCATCCTTCGCCATCGCGATGCGCTCATCAATTGAGAAAAGACCAGTCTTTGTAGAATTTACTAGAACTGCAATTGTTACTTCATCGAATAGTCCGCTCGCCCGCTCGATTACATCTAGATGTCCATTTGTTATTGGATCAAATGATCCGGGGCATACAGCTTTTCTCATAGTGGCAAACGCTAACACGCTTCGGCATAGTAGATCGTGGCAGCGCCATATTTACGTTCTTTAAGCGGTACATAACCAGTTGGCCAAGCAATTCCCTTGCTCTTAGAGTCCCGTTCTATCGCAACCACAGTGCCGGGCTTCATAAAACCATTTTTACTTAGTAATGAGAGAGTATTTATTACTTCATCACTTCCTAATTCATAGGGCGGATCCATAAAAACAATATCGAATTTATGAGCAGCTTCCTTCTCTAAAAATCTTGCAACCGCCATCGTGATGACGCTGCTACTGCCCACACCTTGGATTTTGCCCAGCATGTCATGGTTACTTCGCGCAACTGCTGTCGCTCGTTCATCTTTATCAACTGCTTGTACAAAGGCGGCGCCACGTGAAAGCGCTTCTGCACTAACTGCGCCCGAGCCACAATAGAGATCTAAGAAATGCAAATCATTCATTGAGCCAAATTCAGAATCCAAAGTGGAGAAGAGCGCTTCACGTGCACGATCTGATGTTGGCCGAACCCCAACACTCGGTGAGAGTAAGTTTCTACCCTTAGCAAGTCCGGCGATGATTCTCATCGGTGCACCTACTTCTTCTCTAGATAGCTAGCACGCTCTTCTTGGCGCAATTTATCAACCTCTGCTTGTAGCGCCGGATTTGAAGTTAACTCAGGATCATTTTGCAGAATCTGTTGCGCCACTTGGCGAGCTCGGATAATCACTTCTTCGTCACGGATTACCCGCAGAAGTCTTAAGTGCGAGGTCGCTCCGGACTGGGCGCTACCCAGCACATCGCCTTCGCGTCGCTGCTCGAGATCAAGGCGACTCAACTCAAAACCATCGGTAGTGCTAGCCACCGCCTCTAGTCGCATCATGGCAGGGGTCCCACTTGCAACGCTTGTTACCAATAAGCAGAGCCCAGGCACTGCACCTCGACCAACTCGACCACGCAACTGGTGAAGTTGCGAAACGCCAAATCTATCCGCGTCCATGATTATCATCATTGACGCATTTGGTACATCAACGCCTACTTCAATCACTGTCGTAGAGACAAGTACTTGAATTTCACCAGCATTAAATCTATTCATGACTGATTCTTTTTCGGCAGTACTCATCCGGCCGTGCAACGCACTTACTTTCAAGCCCTTCAGTTCCCCGTCGCGCAGATTTGGGTATAACTCCTCAACTGAGTGTTTTCCAACTTCTGGAGTATCTCCGACTTCGCCACTAAGTCGCTTTGCTTGCGCAAGCTCAGATGGAGTCAATCCAAAAGAGGAAAAATCCGAGTTATCTGTTGCTGAAATTCGCGGCGCAACGATGTAAACCTGTTGGCCACGGCCAACTTCTTCAATCACTCTCTTCCAAGCGCGCTCCAAGAATGCTGGCTTTTCGGTAGCGGCAATTACATGAGTCTCTATCGGGGTTCTGCCTAAAGGTAACTCATCAAGAGTTGAAACATCTAAATCGCCGAAGACCGTCATTGCAACAGTTCTGGGAATTGGGGTCGCGGTCATAACTAGTACATGCGGTGGAAATTCCGCACGGTTTCGTAAAACATCACGCTGCTCTACTCCAAAGCGATGCTGTTCATCAATTACAAGTAGGGCAAGGTCTTGGAAATCTACTCCTTCGCTTAAAAGAGCATGGGTTCCAATGAGAATTCCCATCTCACCATTTCTAGTTGCGTTAAGAATTTCGTTTCGCTCATCTGCGCTAGTTGAACCAGTCAATAGTGAAATCCGAGTAGCGATATCCGAAGTACCCAACATCCCGCGCATCGCCAAATCGCCCAGAAGTTTCTGAAAATTCTTAAAATGCTGTTGTGCCAAAACTTCAGTAGGTGCCAGTAATGCGGTTTGACCCCCAGAATCAATGATCGAGAGCATCGCGCGAAGTGCGACCATAGTCTTTCCGGAACCAACATCACCCTGCAAAAGTCGGAACATCGGAGCGGCCGAAAATAAATCAGCTTCGATCTCTTTGGAAACTCGGCGTTGGCCAGCGGTTAACTCGAAGGGAAGTCGAAGATCAAACTTTTCTAGTATCCCGGGTTGTGGCTTACGCGCTTTAGTGCGCTGCTTCTTTATTTCATTTCGCCGCTGAATGAGAAAAATCTGCATAGAAAGCGCCTCATCAAATGTTAAACGCTCCCGGGCACGCTCTGCCGCTTCGATTGAAGCTGGCAGGTGAACCTGACGTATCGCAGCTTCCAAGTTTGGAAATTTTAAAGCTTCAAGAAATTGATTTGGAATAGGTTCGGCTATCTCGCCAATGGCGTCCAAACCAAGTCTGACGCATTGCGCAACTTTCCAAGATGGCAGCTTTCTAGTCGCTGGATAGACTGGAAGAAACTTTCCCGCAAAATCACTTATCGCTTCGGCTTTATCTTCGCCGTCAGGAATCAAAAGATAATCAGGATGTGCCAGTTGTCGCTTACCTTTGAATAGACCAACTTTTCCGGCGAAGAGGCCTTCTCTGCCCGCGCGTAACTCCTTAGCGCGCCAAGCTTGATTAAAAAAAGTTAAAATCAATTTTGCTCGGCCATCGGAGACAATTACTTCGAGAATTGCACCCTTTCGACCCGGAATTCTCTTGACGTTTACGCTCTCAATTCGAGCAAGAATTGTTACCTCTTCCTCTTCATTGAGCGCTTCTATATCGGTTAATTCACCACGGACCACATATCTTCGTGGATAGTGGCGCAGTAGATCTTCCAGAGTTTCTAGACCCAACTCTTCAAGTAGGGCTTTTGCCGTTCGATCCCCAACTATCTTGCTTAACTTCATTGTGAAGTTAGTCGAAGGATTTGCCATGCTTCATTCTCCCCAATTTCCGCCTAATTAAGCCGGATATCGAGCGGAAAATTAGGTCAATTGGCGCAATCAACGTCTCTACCGCTAATCTTGCGCCGCTTAAACGAACAAATCCCAAGGAGTATGAACGTGGCATCGGTATGCGATATCTGTGGCAAAGGCCCTAGCTTTGGAAATAATGTCTCGCACTCAAATCGCCGTACCCGTCGCCGCTGGAATCCAAATATCCAGAGAATCCGTACTCTCGTAAATGGCTACACCAAGCGCCAAAATGTCTGCACTTCCTGCCTTAAGGCTGGAAAGGTTGCGCGCTAGTTAATTCTTATTTCCAAGCGTGGGAATAACCCCCGCTGGCAATTTCTTTTCCATCAAGAGTTACACCGCTGCCTTCTAGTACCTTCCCAATCTCAATAAATTCAGGGAGACCTCTATCTGAGGTCCCGAGCAACACATGATCCTCACCGCCGTGCAATACCCAATTAAGGAAATTCACCGGATCAATTTCCTTTAATTCACTTTTTCGTAGAGCATTTGAGCTTAAGTCAATTTTCACATGACTTGCCGTTGCAATATGTTCGGCATCCGTTGTAAGTCCATCACTTACATCAATCGCGCAATTTAGTTTGGCGAAACTTGCTTTATATCTTTCATAATCAAGAGATGGCGCTTTATGTTGATTAATTGCACTTCGTTGAATTTCGCTATCTATTTTTCTGCCACTGCGTAGAATCTCAAGACCAGCTGCTGACAATCCTGGCAATGAAGAAATATAAACAGCGTCGCCTATTTTGGCCCCAGATCGCAGCAAAGGCTTAACGGTTTCACCCAAAGCTGTGATGGAGATTGACATCTCCCTTCCCGAGGAAAGATCTCCGCCGATGACCTGGGCTCCTACTAAGTCGGCCTCATCTGCAATTCCTCTCGCGAGATCTAAGGCATCTTCAAGATACTTATCGGGCAGGACGAGCGTCACAAGTAAGAATTCGGGCCAACCTCCCATCGCACATACATCTGCGAGATTGGCAGCCGTGATTTTCCGGCCAACTTCATAAAGAGAGCTCCACTCAAGCTTGAAGTGGACACCTTCGACTGCAACATCGGCGCAGGCGATAACTTGATTTCTTGCAGAGAAGACCGCCCCGTCATCACCATTGGGAACGAGCAAGTTGGCTTTTCCGGTACGGGCAAAGATTGCTTGCACCTCTTGAAGTAACTCGGCCTCTTTCAAAATCATTACCTCTCTTGGAAATTGCTCTTCCCTAAACAAGCCTAAGGCGCTAGCCTAAAGAAATGTCCATCCAGGCTTACATTCTCATTCAAACTGAGGTCGGAAAAGCAGGCAGCGTCACAAAAGCGATCGCTGGCATTGCCGGCGTGACAATCGCTGAAGCGGTGACTGGTCCATACGATGTAATCATGCGCGCAGAGGCGGCAAATATGGAGGAGCTGGGACGCACCGTTCTCAATAAAGTACAGGCCGTTCCTGGAATTACTCGAACGCTGACCTGTCCAGTTGCAATTCTTTAGTCCGGCAAGTTCCTAACCATTAATTGATACATCTGACCAGGTCTAGTTCTGCTTGGCAGAGGATCTCCATGTTTTGTAAAACCACAACTTAAATAAGCGCGAATGGCCACTTCGTTATCTGGCCAAACTCCTAAACCCTGAACTCGCCAACCACGCTTTCGACATATCTCATCAAGTTGAGCAATCATCATTGCAGTGATGCCTCGACCACGAAATTTTGGATCAATCCAACAACCGGTTAGCCAACAATCAGTCCCTCGAAGCGGTTCGGCCTTCTCAACGCTCATAATTCCAAGATCTCGTTCCTCATGAATAAACATAACTACATCAACATTTGAAATCATGTTGCGCCAATCCGTTTCGCTACGCGCACTCTCACGTGCGAAATCACCGGCAAACCATTGAGGACTATCTGCAAGCGCCCTTAAACGCAGTTCTGCAACTCTCTGCCAATCATCCGGGCTAGCAATTTTGGCGCGGAACTCAACTTTCATTCTTAGCGAATAACACTCTTTGATCTGCCGAGAGCGCTTAGACATAAAGTTGTGATTACCTCTTTATAAGACTTACCGGAGGCTTGCCAAAGCATCGGAAATACCGACCGAGGCGTAAAACCTGGCATGGTATTCAACTCATTGATTATTACTTCATTAGATTCGGTCAGGAAGAAATCAACACGAGCTAGGCCTTCACATCCCAGCGCTGTAAAAGCGGTGATCGCTGATTCGCGTATGTCTCGTGCAAGTGAATCTGGTATTACGGCGGGAACATCAAAACTTGTTGCGCCATCAAGGTACTTAGCTTCAAAGTCATAAAACTCGTGCGGTTCATGGACTCTCACTTCACCAAGGATTGAGGCATGCGCAACTCCCTCGATCTCAAGCACCGCACACTCAATCTCGCGACCCTTGATTGCTACCTCAACCAGGGCCCGTGGATCATGGCGATGTGCCTCCTCGATTGCCTTTGCAATACTTGCGGCATCTTTCACCTTTGAAGTTCCTCGACTCGAACCACTTCTAGCGGGCTTAACGAATAATGGAAATCCCAGGGAACTTATTTTTGCAATTTCCATACTTTGATTCGCTCGCCAATCTCGTTCATGAACCACAAAACCATCAGCAACTTTCAAGCCAAAGTCGGCATAAATTGGCTTTGCAAAAGTCTTATCCATGGCTACAGATGAAGCGAGTACACCCGAACCTACATATTGAATCGAAGCCATCTCAAAAAGTCCCTGAATGGTTCCGTCTTCACCATATGCGCCATGCAGGATCGGAAAGGCAAGATGAATCCCTAGATCCTCGCCCGCAATTGTGCTTATCCCCGAGCTCGAAATATTTAATTCTGATTTCTTTTCTGGGACCGATGGCAAGCCATCTTCACCCGGAATAAATGAATCAACGCCCGCAAGTGAAATCCAATTTCCACTTTTAGTGATTCCAATTAAGACTGGCTCGAATTGATTCCGATCAATTGCTTCAAAAACTCCACTTGCGGAGATACAAGAAATCTCATGTTCGCTACTTCTTCCGCCACAGATAATTGCGACGCGCACCTTGCTCATTACTCGTCGATCTCCGCTCCGGTGTCGATACTCATAAGCCGAATGATGGCTTCTGTAGGGGTAATGGTATTAGTAACTACATCTGCGACAGCTTCCATGATTGGAACTCCCACACCAACCGAGTGCGCCAGCTCAACAATGGAACTCGCAGTTGCTACACCTTCAACGGTAGAAGTAGCTCCAGCAAGTGCTTTCTCCATAGAACCACTCTTGCCCAGGGCTTCACCAAAGGTACGGTTACGAGAAAGTGATGAGCCACAAGTTGCAAGTAAATCTCCGACGCCAGCCAATCCAACAAAGGTGAGTGGTTTGGCACCGCGCGCCATACCTAGACGAGTTATCTCATTCAATCCTCTAGTGATCACCAATGCTTGCGTGTTCTCACCAAAACCCATACCAATCGACATTCCGACTGCAAGGGCAATTACATTCTTTGCCGCAGCAGCTAATTCGCAACCAATTACATCGGTTGATGTGTATGCGCGAAAGTAAGGCGCATGAAAAATTGCCGCAGTTAAGTCAGCTAGCTCTTGTGACGTGGAAGCAGCTACGGCGCCAACGGGCTGTCGTAAGACAACTTCGCGGGCAAGGTTTGGTCCGGTGAGGACTGAAATTTGATCTTCCTGCAGTTCCAGCACATCGCGAACTACCTCCGTCATGCGAAGGTGCGTCCCAAGTTCAATTCCCTTCAAGGACGAGATCACGGGCAGATGTTTGGGAAAGACCGACTTCCATGAATTTAAATTTGCGCGGAGAGATTGTGAGGGAATTGCAAGCAATACAGCTCCGGCCCCATCAAAGCAGCGCTCGATCTCGGTCGTCGCCCCTATCGCATCGGCAAGGGCAACTCCGGGTAGAGATTGTTGGTTGGAGCGCTTGGAATTGATCTCATCAATGACTGATGCGTTCCGTCCCCACATCGATACCTCATTTCCGGCATCAACTAGGACTTGGGCAAGTGCTGTGCCCCATTGGCCCGTCCCGAGAACAGAGATTTTCATTTTTTCTTTTTGAAGTTTCCAGTCCTTGGAAGGTCAGATTTCTTTGGATCAAACCTAACTGCTGGCGCGCGCTCGCCCCGAATCACTTCCAGCAATCTCGTGATCTCATCCATGATTGCCTCACTCGCCTCTTCAACCGCGATCGGATCGCTCCCTTTGCCGCGCCACTTAGATAAGTCGACTGCATCTCCCATAATGACTGAGACCTTTGTGCGCGGAAATAATTTAATCCTCTTTCCATAGGGCGGGATAACTCGCTCTGGCCCCCACGAGGCACACGGATAAACCGGAGTATCCGTTTCAAGGGCGAGCCGGGCAACACCAGTCTTTGCCTTCATCGGCCATAAATTCTCATCACGGGTCAGGGTTCCTTCCGGATAAACGCCGAGCATATGGCCCGCTTTTAATACAGCAATGGCATGCTCAAAACCTTTGATTGCATCTTTGGATTCTCGATTTACCGGGATTTGCCCGGCTGCCTTTATAAACCACCCGATAAATGGAACTCGGAAAACCGACTCCTTTCCCAAATAGCGGGGAGCTCGACCATTGTTGTAAAGAAAGTGAGTGAAGGTAAGTGGATCGAGATATGAAAGGTGATTACAGACAACAATTGCAGCGCCAGTTTTGGGCATCTTCTCAGTGCCGCGCCAATCTCGCTTCACTATTAGATTGAGTATTGGTCTTAATACCCCTGCGCCGATTCGAAATGCGGCATTGGTACCAAGTGGTTTACCTCTAGGCGGTTGATAAGAAATTTCACTTCCGCTCATGGTGAAAGCCTAAAGGGCAAAAGTAAAGGCCACGCATAGCTGCGTGGCCTTTACTGAGAAGTAATTTACTTCCTCTTCTTGCCCTTCTTAGCGGCCTTCTTAGGAGCCTTCTTTGCAGCCTTCTTGACTGCAGCCTTCTTAGCTACTGGCTTTACGACAGGAGCTGGCTTTGGGGCAGGTCCGAGCTTGCGTGCGCCAGAAATGGTTTCCTTGAGCGCCTTGGCTGGGAGGAAGCGAACTTTCTTGCTCGCCTTGATCTGGATTGTCTCGCCGGTGAGAGGGTTGCGGCCCTTACGTGCCTTGCGATCAACCTTCTTAAACTTTCCAAAATCGTTGATGGTGACATCTTCGCCCTTGTGGATGTTGCGCACGATGGAGTCGAAAACGATCTCGACAGCGTGTGCAGCCTCTTTCTTGCTTCCGTTGAAATGAGGTGCCAACGAAGCAATGAACTGGGTCTTGTTCATTTAATCCCCTTATTTACGCGTAAAGTTAAGCGTTCGCTTAACGTGTTCCTCAATTTACGCAACGAAAATCATTAATTGGCGCATATTTCTCGGTGTGTCGCAATATTTCAAAAATAGTTTCCACTCAATTTTTGCACTTTTTACGCATAAAAAACCCTCAATTACAGGTTTAGAGTCGGCGAAAAAGCGCTCTTATGACAAAACTGGAAGCGTTTTTGGCTTGAAATTCGCTCTTTTCGCTTCAAATTCATCAACGAGATTGGTATTTCGAAGCGTCAATCCAATGTCATCAAGACCTTCCATCAACCTCCAACGGGTGTAATCATCTAATTCAAAGGAAATCTTCTTGCCCTTGTAGGAAACCGTTCTCGATTCAAGATCCACGGTAATTTCACACTTCGGGTCGCTCTCAATAGCCGACCAGAGTTGTTCGACCTCATCTTGCGGCAAGATCACGGTCAATAGGCCGCCCTTTAGCGAATTTCCGCGGAAAATATCGGCAAAGCGCGATGAAATTACGACCTTAAAGCCATAGTTTTGCAGCGCCCAAACTGCGTGTTCTCTTGATGAACCAGTTCCAAAATCCACGCCCGCAACCAGGATAGTGCCGCCCTTAAATTCCTCTTTGTTAAGTACAAACTCTGGATCACTTCGCCATGCTGCAAATAAACCATCTTCAAATCCGGAACGTGTAACTCGCTTTAAATAGACCGCCGGAATGATTTGGTCGGTATCGACATTGCTTCTTCTAAGCGGAACGCCAGTTCCCGAATGCGAAATGAATTTCTCCATTATTGCTCCTATAAATCTGCTGGCGAGGCCAGCGTTCCCTTGATGGCGGTTGCAGCCGCAACAAGTGGGCTTACTAAATGGGTACGTCCACCTTTTCCTTGGCGGCCTTCAAAATTTCTATTACTTGTCGATGCAGATCTCTCACCTGGTTTTAATTGATCTGGATTCATACCAAGGCACATCGAACATCCCGCGCTACGCCATTCTGCGCCAGCTGCAATGAAGACCTTATCGAGGCCCTCTGATTCTGCTTGAAGGCGGACTCGCGCCGAGCCCGGGACAACCAACATTCTCGTTCCATCTGCGACCCGCTTGCCCTTGATAATGGCTGCTGCCGAACGAAGGTCCTCAATCCGCCCATTTGTGCACGAACCAAGAAAGACAGTATCTATCTTGATTGCCTTCATTGGAGTGCCACCCTTGAGATCCATATACGTAAGCGCGCTTGCGGCGGCGCGGCGCTCCTGTTCATCTGCAAAGGAATCTGGGTTTGGAACCGCATCATTAAGTGGAACACCTTGGCCAGGATTGGTCCCCCAGGTAACGAAGGGTGAGAGCTCATCGGCATTAAGGAAAATCTCTTTATCAAATTTTGCATCTGCATCACTCTTCAAGTTCTTCCAATAGGAAAGAGCGGCATCCCAATCCGCCCCCTTAGGTGCATGCGGCCTTGCCTTGAGATATTCAAAAGTAATCTCATCTGGCGCAATAAGTCCGGCCCGCGCGCCCGCTTCAATCGACATATTGCAGATTGTCATGCGCGCTTCCATTGAGAGTTTACGAATCGCAGATCCGCGATATTCGATGATGTAGCCCTGGCCACCGCCTGTCGATATTTGCGCGATTACCGCCAAAATGATGTCTTTTGAAGTAACGCCTTCCTTTAGCTCTCCCTCTACATTTACCGCCATCATCTTTGGTTTTACTAACGGCAGAGTCTGGGTGGCAAGAACATGCTCTACTTCGCTCGTTCCGATTCCAAATGCGAGCGCCCCGAAGGCGCCATGTGTTGAGGTATGTGAGTCGCCACAAACAATCGTCATCCCGGGTTGAGTAATTCCTAATTGCGGACCCACAACGTGAACAATTCCCTGCTCTATGTCACCGAGGGAATGAATGCGGATACCAAACTCAGCACAGTTCTTCCGCAGCGTCTCTACTTGAAGGCGCGATACGGGATCTGCGATGGGCTTATCAATATCTAGAGTTGGAACATTGTGATCTTCGGTTGCAAGAGTTAGCTCCGGGCGACGAACTTTGCGGGAATTAAGCCTCAAGCCATCAAAGGCTTGTGGGCTAGTTACTTCGTGGATTAAATGAAGGTCGATATAGAGTAAATCTGGCTCGCCATCAGCCCTTCGAACAACATGATCTTCCCAAACCTTCTGTGCCAGCGTCTTGCCCATAAAACCTCCAATCGCGCCTAGTTTGCCTTCTCAATAGGTGAGATGGCATTATCAGATTATGGACAAGAAGAATAGCGGAGTCGGCGTATTAGATAAAGCCCTGCGGATTTTATCGGTACTCGAAGCTGGCCCACATTCACTTTCCGATCTTGTAAAAACAACAAAGATTGCTAGGCCAACTGCCCATCGCCTCGCTGTTGCTCTTGAGTTTCACAGATTGGTAGCGCGCGATTTAAATGGCCGATTTATTTTGGGGCCACGAAATGCTGAGTTTGCCGCGGCTGCGGGTGAAGATCGCTTGCTCGTCGCTGCTGCTCCTGCTCTAACCGCATTACGTGATGCAACCGGTGAGAGCGCACAACTTTATCGAAGGCAGGGAGAACAACGGATATGCGTCGCAGCAGCAGAACGAATGTCTGGCTTGCGCGATTCAGTTCCAGTTGGTGCGGCGCTGACCATGAGCGCCGGATCTGCGGCACAAATCCTTCTTGCTTGGGAAGATGCCGATAAATTACATAAAGCACTGATGAGCGCTCGCTTTAATGCAGCTGCATTGTCTGCTGTTCGTCGCCGTGGTTGGGCCCAGAGCGTTGGCGAAAGAGAACCTGGTGTTGCATCTGTATCGGCACCAGTGCGCGGACCAAATAATCGCGTGATTGCTGCAGTGAGTATTTCAGGACCGATTGAACGATTGGGTCGACAACCAGGGAGATTACATGCAGCCGCTGTAGTTGCGACCGCTGTGAAATTAACTGAGTTTATTGCCAAGAAGAGTTGAATTAATCACTAAGTAAAAAACATGGCAGCCCCGAAGGGATTCGAACCCTCGTAGCTGGCTTGAGAAGCCAGAGTCCTAGGCCACTAGACGACGGGGCCATGTTTAACGCTATTAAATTTTTAAATTCATCAATTTTTAGCTGGGGTACCAGGACTCGAACCTAGACAAGCTGAACCAGAATCAGCTGGGCTGCCAATTACCCCATACCCCAAATTGACTCGCTCACGCGAGCGGGCCAAGGATACCCCGAGCAAACGCCTCTATCTAACTGCGCTTTTCAATCGCGCCATGGAGCGATCTCTGCCTAGCAATTCCATCGATTCGAAAAGTGGCGGGGAGATATGACTTCCAGTAACTGCAATTCTCACCGGCCCAAATGCATTGCGCGGCTTTAATCCAAGTCCATCTATCAATGCACTCCGTAGCGCACCTTCAATAGCTTCATGCTGCCAATTAGAAACTGGCTCAAGCGCTGAGATTGCAGTATTAATTACTTTCTGAGAATCGCTCTCGGCTAATTTGGCAGCGCTCTCTTGATCAAAACTAATCTCCTCAACAAATAAAAAGCGCAACATCGGGACGACTTCTTTCATTCGAGCAATTCGCTCCTGAATTATGGGCAACGCATCGCGAACTACCTTTACTTCAGATGCTTCGCCCTTTATAACCCCTTCCTTTAAGAGATAAGGCAACGCCCGCTTTAAAAATTCCTCAATACTTAAGGCGCGAATCTTGTCGCCGTTAATCGCCTCAAGTTTCTTCATATCAAATCGAGCCGGCGAGCTATTGACTCGTTCGATTGTGAAGAGATCAACTAGCTCCTTCATGGTTATATTTTCGCGATCATCTCCGGGCGACCAACCTAGTAGAGCTAGATAGTTACATATTGCCTCCGGGAGAAAACCCTCTTCCCGGTACCAAGCGATTGATACTTCGCCGTTTCGTTTTGAAAGTTTGGTGTTATCTGTTCCCATAACAAAGGGAAGGTGGGCAAACTCTGGAAAATCTTCATCCTTGACGCCCATTGCTTGATAAACCCGAATTTGCCGAGGCGTTGACGAGAGCAAATCCTCGCCGCGAAGAATGTGAGTCACTTTCATAAGTACATCATCGACAGCCACAGCCAAGGTATAAAGCGGAGAGCCATCGGCGCGCATCAAGACGAAATCAGGGACATATTTATGCTCAAATACGACCTCGCCACGAATGAGATCGTTAAAGCGCGTCTCGCCATCTGGCATACGCATTCGAATTACTGGTTTTCGCCCTTCGCCGCGATATTTTTCAATCTCGCCATCAGAGAGATTTCGACACTTTCCGTCATAACCCGGCGCTTGATTGGCACTTCGCTGAGCTTCACGTCTTGCCTCAAGCTCCTCGGTTGAGCAATAACAGTTATATGCGTCGCCATTTTTCAAAAATGTATCTGCCCACTGCGTGTAAATATCTAGCCTCTGGGATTGGAGATACGGCCCGAATTCACCGCCGACTTCTGGGCCTTCATCCCACTCAAGCCCTAGCCATTTCAAAGTCTCGATTGCGCGAGCTATATATTCATCGGTAACTCGTTCACGATCGGTATCTTCAATACGAAATATTAACTTTCCACCTGTGTGACGAGCATATGCCCAATCAAATAAAGCGGTTCGTATATTGCCGACATGTAAATCTCCGGTCGGCGAGGGAGCAAATCGAGTCCGAACTTCTCTAGCCACGTGCCGATACCTTATTTACTAATTCCCCAAGTCCTTCAATTTTTACCTTTACTTCTCCCCCAGCTTTCATAGGGCCAACTCCAGCTGGCGTTCCCGTGAGAATTACATCTCCCGGCAACAAAGTCATTGCACTAGTAATGAAATTAATAATGGTTGGAATATCAAAGACCATCTCATCTAATTTGGCATCCTGCTTGATCTCACCCGCCACCTCAGCGGTTAATCTCTGATTTCCCGGCTTGAAATCGATATCTATCCATGGGCCGAGTGGACAGAATGTGTCAAAACCTTTCCCTCTCGTCCATTGACCATCGCTCTTTTGAATGTCGCGAGCAGTAACATCATTTGCAATTGTGTAACCGAAGATGACATCTTGATAGCGCGAAGGTGGCACATCCTTACAAATTCTTGAGATAACGACCGCTAATTCAGCCTCGTGATCTACTCGTTCACTCTGTTTAGGCCATTGAATTACATCATTTGGGCCAATCACTGAAGTGTTTGGTTTGATGAAGATGACAGGTTCTTTGGGAACTTCACCACCCATCTCCTTTGCATGATCGACATAGTTCTTTCCTACACATACAACTTTGCTCCTCGGGATAACGGGAGCGAGAATTCGTACCGAATCTAAATCAATAACTTCCTCTCGGGGGTGAATGCCCGAATAGAGTGGATCCCCAGATAGAACTCGGATAGTTGCCTCATCCTCCAAGATTCCAAAGAGTGGATCCGTTCCCAATTTTGAACCGTTGGGCGGTGTGAAGCGGAGAATTCGCATTGGTGAACCTTATGGCTTCGCTTCGGTATTTCCGCGCTCCACCAAAACGGTACCGATTCGATGTCTTCGACCGATGGGTCGCTCTGCGGTTATGCGCCAGCCATGTAGTTCAATCTCGCTGCCCGGAATAGGAACTCTTCCGAGAACTTTTGCCATAAATCCACCCACGGTATCTACATCTTCTCGTTCATTCTCATCTAACTCGACCTCAAGATGATCAGCTAGATCTTCAATATGCAGTCGCGCAGATACCCGCGCTTTCTTGCCCGCTTCAATCCATTCAATTTCATCTAGATCATCATCATATTCATCGGCAATTTCACCCACTATTTCCTCGAGCAAATCCTCAATTGTTATCAATCCAGCTGTGCCGCCATACTCATCAACCACTATCGCAAGATGGATCTGGTCACGCTGCATCTCTTTCAATAGTTCTGCTGCGGTCTTTGTTTCTGGGATAAATGTAGCGGGGCGGAGATGTTGCGAAACTAATTCACTCTGTTCTGATTCACGGTATTCATGGGTCCGCTTTGCAAGATCTTTAACATAAGCAATTCCAATTATGTTATCGAGATTTTCGCCAACGACTGGGATTCGAGTAAATCCGGAGCGAAGTGCCAGAGAGAGACCCTGTCGTAAATTTTTACTACCTTCTATCCAGACCATTTCGGTGCGCGGAACCATCAGCTCTCTAACCAAAGTGTCGCCTAATTCAAAAACTGAATGAATCATCTCGTGCTCAGATTCCTCTACCAAACCACGTTCATGGGCTTGATCAACGAGATCTCGTAACTCAGCCTCATTAGCAAAAGGACCAGTCTTAAAACCCTTTCCGGGAGTTATGGCATTTCCAATCGCAATTAGCAGAGTCGTTATCGGTCCTAGAACTTTAGATAGAACGACTGCAACGATGCTAGCCGGCACAATCCATGCGCCGGCATGTTGTTTACCTAGAGTTCGTGGTCCAACACCAACAACTACGAAAGATAGAACTAGCATCACAGCTACTGCGGTGCTCATCGCAACTACAAGTGAATCAAATTGGTCTACAAGGCTTTCGGCAACCAATACCGTGGCGGTTAACTCCGCAGCTTTGCGGACGAAAAGCACAACATTTAGGTAACGCGCTGGCTCGGCTAAGACTTTTTGTACCCAGGCCGCGCGCTTGGAGGACTTTGTCTCTAGTTCTTCGACTATTACTCGTGAAATTGAGTTTATGGCGCTCTCGCTACCCGCGAGGAAGCCTGCAAAAAGGAGAAGCAGTGCAACGACCGAGATCAAATAGATGCTCATATCTGGATGCGCCAACCTTTCAAATATTCATCCTGCATAGAGAACATGACGCGCTCTTCCTCCGGATCGCGATGATCAAACCCAAGTAGATGTAACACCCCATGCACGGTGAGGAGTTCTAACTCATCCTGCAATGAATGTCCCGCTTGTTCTGCTTGTGACTTTGCATAACTTGGACAAAGAACGATATCGCCCAATACACCAGGACCTTGAGCTGCCGAATTTGGCTTTAACTCATCCATAGGGAATGAGAGCACATCGGTGGGCCCAGATTCATTCATCCACTGCATATGAAGTGAGCTCATCTCAATCTCCCCCACTAAAGAAATACTTAGTTCGCAATCAGGATGCAACTCCAGTTGGGCTAATGAGTAGGCAGCAACACCTTTAATTCGATCCTCATTTATTCGATCCGAATTGGAATTGATTGAGGCAAGATTTGTAATTTCTATATTCATGGCGCCCTCAGCACTTGGCTGTTGTTAGCGATCACTCCTTAGCGAGCGTGGTTTATTGGCGCGTCGGGCTGCACGATTTACACCAGACTCAGCATCAAACCTTCCATAAGCATCAACAATCTCACTCACTAGGCGATGCCTTACAACATCTTCAGAAGTTAGATCCATAAAGGCTATATCCGAGATTCCCTCAAGAATGGCTCGGACAACTGCAAGTCCCGACTCTTGATGATTTGGTAAATCGATTTGCGTTATATCCCCAGTTACAACCATCTTGGAACCAAAACCTAGACGAGTTAAGAACATTTTCATCTGTTCCGGTGAAGTATTTTGGGCTTCGTCCAAAATAATGTATGAATCGTTTAACGTCCTTCCGCGCATATAGGCAAGCGGTGCAACTTCAATAGTTCCTGAAGACATCAGCCTTGGAATTGCGTCGGGATCCAACATGTCATGCAAAGCATCAAAGAGCGGCCTTAGATATGGGTCGATCTTTTCATGGAGTGTGCCTGGTAGAAATCCAAGTCGCTCGCCAGCTTCTACTGCGGGGCGAGTGAGGATAATTCGATTTACTTGTTTGGATTGAAGCGCTTGTACCGCCTTAGCCATCGCAAGATAGGTCTTCCCGGTTCCAGCAGGTCCAATGCCAAATGTGACCGTGTTCTTATCGATTGCGTCGACATAACGCTTCTGATTTACCGTTTTAGGGCGAATTGTCTTGCCCCGATTGCTCAAAATATTAAGCGTTAAAACTTCAGCTGGCGTCTCGTTTCCATCACCGAGGATCATCGCAATTGAGCGTCGAACCGCGTCATCACTAAGCGGTTGGCCAGCTCGCACAACCGAGAGGAAATTAGAGATTAATTTTTCAACGTTTTGAATTGATCCACTCGGTCCACGCAGAATCACTTCATTGCCGCGCACCGTAATCGCTACCTCAGGAAAAGCCTTCTCAACCGCGCGGATATAGGAATCATTCGGGCCAGTTAAGGAGACGCTTGGGATGTCTTGCGGAAGCGTCAGAACCGTTCTCTCCATTAGCCCCATTCTAACCGGGCGGCCAACTAAACGCTCTTCCGCCCAGTAAGTGGAGATGAGCGTGAAATACCGACTGCCCGGCAGCAGCGCCGGTATTGAATACGGTGCGATAGCCCTCAAGATTAAATTCTCTTGCTAATTGCTCTGCTGCGCTAAAGATTTCCACCAATGCATTTGGATCGCCTTTTGCTAATTCGGCAGCATTTTCGTAATGAGACTTTGGAACAAGTAAGAGATGAGTGGGCGCTTGTGGATTTAAGTCTGCAAAGGCTATGACTCGTTCGCCTTCATAATGAAAATTAGTGGGAATTTCACCATTTGTAATTTTGCAAAATATGCAGTTCATTTCTACCAAATTCCAAATCCACTTTGAACTGCGGCCAGCGCTGCTACTCCAGCATGGGCAGATCGAAATACGGGATTACCTAGCACGACGCACTTAGCTCCAGCTTTTTCAAAGAGTGCAACTTCGTCATCAGAGATTCCACCTTCAGGTCCAATTATTAAGTTAATCTCTTTTGGAGGTTTACCGCCGACTACCTCGGAGAATTTTTGTGAACCTGACTCATGTAAGAGCAAGGTAAATTCGCTATCTTCGATCCGCTCTTTTACCTGTGCAGTGGAGTGAATATCTAGAACCTCTGGAATCCATGCGCGCCGCGATTGTTTTGCTGCTTCCTTCGCCCAGGAGCGCCACTTTGTTAGGGCATCTTTATCTTCTTTCCATTGGCCGATGGAACGCGATGCTGACCAGGGAATTATTATTTCTGCGCCACCTTCGGTGAGCAGTTCAATAGTTTCACGGGCGCGATCACCCTTAGTTAGCGCTTGAACAACGGTAAGGATGGTTCGAGCTCTTTTCTCATCAATCACATCAATTATTCGACAACCGATATTGCGCTTATTGATATCAAGAATTTCGACTTCAGCTCTTCTGCCCTTGCCATTTGTGACCGAGATTCGTTCGCCCACTTTAACGCGCACTACAGATGCGGCGTGATGGGCCTCATCGCCTTCAATTACAACATCGCCACGATCGGGAATGTTCTCAACTACGAATAAGGGGAGCATCTAACCTCGAAACGCATCCTTGAATTTGGCAAACAATCCAGAATCGTTGTTCCGCTTTACTTGCCCGCCGGAAGTCGTTTCACCGCGCATCTGTGCAAATGAGCGGAGCAGTTCTTGTTCCGGTTTGGATAGCTTGGTTGGGATCTCTACATTCACATGAACGAAGAGATCACCTCGGTTGCCACTTCGAAGCCGAGTCATACCTTTGCCCTTTATCGGAATCATCTCGCCACTTTGAGTACCTGGCTTGATTTCTACCTCAATTTCGCCATCAAGAGTCTCTACTTTCATATTAGTTCCCAGCGCTGCGCCAGTCATAGGAACATTTAATTGCAGATGTAATGAATCTCCATCGCGAACTAAAAAGTCATGATCGGCGACAATTATCTCCACGTATAGATCCCCAGCCGGTCCACCGCCAGGACCGACTTCACCTTGGCCACCAAGTTGAATTCGATTTCCAGTTTCAACACCCGCGGGAATCTTTATCTCTACATTCCGCTTAGCGCGCACCCGTCCATCGCCAGCACACTCGCGACAGGGGCGAGGAATTACCGTGCCGAAACCTTGGCAAGTTCCACAGGGCCGAGATGTCATAACTTGGCCGATAAATGAACGAGTTACTTGTTGCACCTCTCCTCGGCCTTTACAGATATCGCAACTTTTTGGCGAACTTCCTTCTTCGCAGCCATCTCCACCACATTTTTCACAAATTATCGCGGTCTCAACTCCAATTGATTTTGATACGCCAAAGCAGGCTTGCGCCAAATCGATTTCAACTCTTATTAATGCATCTTGACCCTGGCGCATCCTTGGTCGAGGCCCGCGCGGTGCGCCCCCGCCGCCGAAGAAGGCATCCATGATGTCGCTGAATCCACCAAATCCTCCGCCAAATCCAGAGAAGCCATCGCCACCGCGGTCATATGAATTCCGCTTGTCGGGATCGCTCAATACTTCATATGCGGCTGTAACTTCTTTAAAACGATCTTGAACTTTCGGATCGGGATTTACATCGGGATGCATTTCGCGCGCCAATTTTCGATATGCGCGTTTAATTTCATCAGCAGATGCGTCGCGTCCTACGCCCAGTGTTTGGTAGTGATCTGCCATTATCTTCCTTCAGTTAAGAAGCGACCCACATAGCGCGCTACCGCTTGTACCGCCGACATAGATGCCGAGTAATCCATCCGCGTAGGTCCAATAACGCCTAGAGCGCCCAATGAATTCCCATCATTTCCATAACCCATACTTACAACGCTCGTGCTCTTAAGGCTCTTCTCTGATTGTTCATGGCCAATACGTATCCTCATGGAATCTCCAGGGTCGCTCAAAAGTCGAAGGAGGACAACTTGCTCTTCCAACGCCTCAAGAACCCCATGAATATCCGTTGTTGTTTCCGCTGTGGAGCGCGCTAAGTTCGCAGTTCCTGCGATAACGACACGCTCTTCGGGCTTCTCTAATGACATCTCGATTAGATTGGAAATTATCAGTGCCGTGGAAGTGCGTTCATTGCGCGGAAATGCTTCAAGTAAGGACTCCAACGAACCTGAGACGTCTGCCATGCTCCTGCCGGCGAGAAGAGAATTCAACCGATTCTTTAGATCTCCAAGCATCTGATCGCTTATTGGATAAGGAAGCTCCAGCACTCGTTGCTCCACTCGACCAGTATTTGTAATCAAAACCAGCATGATGCGAGTTGCATTTAGCGCCACTAACTCGATATGCCTTACTTTCGATTTGGTAAGCGAGGGATATTGCACGACTGCGACTTGCTTTGTTACTTGGGCAAGCAATCGAACCGTACGCATCACAACATCATCTAGATCATGCGCTCCTTCTAGGAACGTCTCAATAGCCCTTCGCTCCGCAGTTGATAGAGGTTTAACTTTTGCTAATTTGTCTACGAATATTCGATATCCCTTATCCGTAGGAATTCTTCCCGCACTTGTGTGCGGTTGGGTAATTAATCCCGCGCTCTCTAGAACTGACATTTCATTTCGGATAGTGGCTGAGGAAATTCCCAAACCGTGGCGCTCTGCTATCGCTCTAGAGCCGACGGGCTCCTCAGTTGCGACATACTCATCGACTATGGCGCGCAGGATTTCTAATTGGCGAGATTCCATATTACGAGAGCGTTGCTATACCTACTGTTGTGAGTATCAAAAGTAACATGGCCGGAAAAGCGGTCTTGGCCTTATTTGCCTTGAAGTGAAAGAAGATTGCGCCGGCCATCGTGAACCAGAGAAAAATAAATCCGTAAGTCTTTAAATCTTTATTTTCGAGCGCAAAGCCAATTACAAGACTTAAGGCCGCTAAAGTTTCAAAAATACCAACCAGACGAGCCGCCCCGTCGGGAAAACCAATATCCCTCGTTCCAGAGAGTCCAGCCGAGCTGCCACTTGCTATTGAAAGGCCCGCGATAAGGAAAATGACCGCGAGAAATAGCGTGATTACCGTGTGGGCTGTCTGCATAGGAAGCGAAGTTACTACACCATTAATTCGCGCACGATTCGATCTGCAATCAATCGCCCCGATGGCGTTAAAGCCAAGCGTCCGCGCGCCCACTCAGAAGAGTCAATGTGGCCAGAGTCTCGGAAATTCTTTGCCTGTGCCTGTTGCTTCAATTCCAGCTTATTCAATTCAATTCCAAATTTCATTCTTATCTGCAACATCAGAAATTCCGCGCGTAGATTCTCATCACTCAAGATTTCGCTATCAGCAATTGGCGACTTACCCTCACTTAGCGCGCTCTGATATGTGACGGGGTGCTTTACATTCCACCATCTGCGACCATTTAGATAAGAGTGCGCACCGGGTCCTATCCCCCACCAATATGAACCATCCCAATATGCAATGTTGTGCCTACACTCACCCCCAGGTTTTGCCCAGTTACTAAGTTCGTACCAACTAAAGCCTGCTGATTCAGCAGCAGCATCAAAATCAAGATACTTCTCAGCTGTTTCATCATCATTTGGCATTACCAACTCACCGCGCTTTACTCGCGCAGCTAGTTTGGTACCGCTCTCCACGATCAATGCGTAGGCGCTTATGTGATCTATTGGAAGTGCAAGTGCGCTCTCAAAGCTCTCGCGCCAATCTTGCGCCGTTTCACCGGGAGTTCCATAAATCAAATCGACGCTTAAATGTTCAAAACCTGCTTCGCGGGCTAGCTTGCATGCCCGCGCAACATTCTCTGGATTATGAGTTCTATCCAGTGCCGCCAATACATGTTTAACCGCAGATTGCATTCCAATTGAAAGACGATTTACCCCGGCAGCTCGAATCTCATTCAAGTAGGCCAAAGTCAAAGTGTCTGGATTGGCCTCTAACGTAACTTCAATATTTGCATCAAATTCGAAGAGTTCCTTGACACCATTTATTAAGCGCGCAATCTCGGATGAGGGCATTAGTGAAGGAGTTCCGCCGCCGAAAAAGAGCGTGGGAACTATCGCATCCCCAACTTCACTCTTCGCCAACTCAATCTCTTTAAGTGCCGAGTCAACATAGGGCCGTGTTATGAGTCCAAGATCGCTGGTGCTCAACTCTTGAGGGGTGTAAGTATTGAAGTCGCAATATCCGCAGCGCTTGGCACAGTACGGAATATGGATATAGAACGAGAGCGCGCGTTGGGCGCTACTTCTTGGACTTTCCACTTTCGCCATCCGTATTGGTAGATAGGGCCGCAATAAATGCTTCTTGGGGTACCTCGACTCGACCCACCATCTTCATCCGCTTCTTGCCCTCTTTCTGCTTCTCTAGAAGTTTGCGTTTGCGCGAAATGTCGCCGCCATAGCACTTTGCGAGAACGTCTTTGCGGATTGCGCGAATATTTTCGCGCGCGATAATTTTTGCACCGATTGCCGCCTGAATGGGTACTTCAAATTGTTGCCTCGGTATTAATTCACGCAGCTTTGTCGTCATCATCACGCCATAGGGATAAGCCTTATCACGATGGACTATCGAACTAAATGCATCAACGGTGTCGCCTTGCAAAAGGATATCTACTTTGACTAGATCGCCTTCCGCCTCACCGATTGGTTCGTAATCAAGTGATGCGTAGCCTTTAGTCCGTGATTTCAATTGATCAAAGAAGTCAAAGACAATCTCAGCAAGTGGCAAGGTGTAGCGAATCTCTACTCGATCCTCCGATAAGTAATCCATTCCACCTAGAGTTCCGCGCCTTGATTGGCAGAGCTCCATGATTGTTCCTATGTAATCTGAAGGAGAGAGAATTGTTGCTTTAACTATTGGCTCAAACACTTTAGCGACTTTTCCATTGGGATACTCACTTGGATTAGTTACAATTTTTTCACTTCCATCTTCAAGAAACACGCGATAGACAACGTTCGGCGCCGTTGAGATAAGTGAGAGATTAAATTCACGCTCTAATCGCTCCCGCACAATCTCCATATGGAGAAGGCCAAGAAAGCCACAGCGAAAGCCAAAACCAAGCGCTACAGAAGTTTCGGGTTCATAAACGAGGGCCGCATCATTTAATTGCAACTTATCTAGCGCATCACGAAGTATCGGGTAATCATCGCCATCAATTGGATAAAGCCCAGAAAAAACCATCGGCTTGGGATCTTTGTACCCTGAAAGTCCCTCTTTTGCAGGGTTGTGATAAGAAGTTACGGTGTCACCGACGCGCGAGAGCCTTACATCTTTTACTCCGGTGATTAAGTACCCGACTTCTCCAACTCCAATACCTTGGCTGGAAACTGGCTCAGGTGAGATAACTCCGATATCCAAAAGTTCATGGCGTACCCCGGTTGAGACCATTTGAATTTGCTCACGCGGCGTTAACTTTCCATCAAAAACGCGGACATAGGTAACAACGCCGCGATAAGTGTCATAAACCGAGTCGAAAATCAGTGCGCGCGGAGGTGCGTCAGCAGATCCTTTCGGCGCCGGGATTTGAGCAACGATTTGATCTAGAAGTTCTTCAACTCCGGCGCCAGTCTTACCTGAGACCCGTAAGCAATCCGAGGGTTTGCATCCGACTAACTTTGCTAACTCTTCAGCAAATTTATCTGGTTGAGCGGCAGGCAGATCTATTTTGTTTAGCACAGGAATGATGGTGAGATCGTTCTCCATCGCGAGATAAAGATTTGCAAGTGTTTGCGCTTCGATTCCTTGCGCACAATCGACTAAGAGGATTGCGCCTTCGCAAGCTGCTAGTGATCTTGAAACTTCGTAAGTGAAATCAACATGGCCTGGTGTATCAATCATGTTCAATATGTAATCTTTACCATCGAGCCCACTTCGCCATGGAAGTCTTACGGCTTGGCTCTTAATAGTTATGCCGCGCTCACGTTCAATATCCATCCGGTCTAGATACTGCTCGCGCATATTTCGCGCGTCTACCACGCCAGTTATTCCAAGCATGCGGTCGGCGAGAGTCGATTTCCCGTGATCAATATGAGCAATGATGCAGAAATTACGAATCTGTGCCGGATCAGTCTTTGCCGGTTGTGGCGCTTTATTAAGCGGGATAGCGGGCATCTCTCGTCCGCCTAGTTCTTGTTAATTAAGCTTTTAGCGAGCGCCGGCTTTATGGGCAGCTTTTGCCATAGCCGACTTCTTATTCGCTGCTTGGTTGGGATGAATTACGCCCTTGGAAACAGCAACATCGAGCTGACGAGATGCGCTCTGGAGTTCAGTTGCAATTGCTTTTGAGTCACCAGATGAAAGGGCTTCACGGAAACGACGGATAGCAGTCTTAAAGGAAGAGCGAACCGACTTGTTACGTTCACGAGCCTTCTCGTTAGTCTTGATTCGCTTAATTTGAGACTTGATATTTGCCACGAAACTGCCTTCCTTGATCTTCCGCTTGAGATTGAGCGCCGAAGGCTATCAGCCAGACCGCAAAAGGCTCAAACCGAGCCTCCAGAAGCAATGTTTTTCGCTATCGCCACCATAGCTCGCTCCAAGGCATAAATGGGATCGGCCTCCCCGCCCTTAACTCCGTAATCTGCGCGAGCTAATTCATTTATTGCAAAGGTAATCATCCCGGGGCGCCATCGAGTTAATTGGCGTCGTGCTTTATCAATCTGCCAAGGCGCCAGCCCCAAAGTCCCAGCAAGTTCAAATGACTTTGCATTTCGTGGAACATCGGAGACTTTTGCAATTGCTCTTACAGAATTTGCGACCGCTGAGATAATCATTACTGGATCAGTTCCGGTATCGAGCGCCTGACGTAGAGTTATCAAAGTTCCTTTCACATCCCCGGCAACAACTGCATCAGCGACATCAAATCCCGTTGCTTCTACTCGACCCTGGTAGTAATTTGCTATATCGCCTTCATCAATCTGAGCTTTTCCAGCATTGGTATCGAAAGCGATTTGGCTGCATGCTGCGGCAAGTTCGCGGGTATCACTTCCAGTTGCATTTACAAGGGCAACTACCGCTGCGGGAGAAATCTTTCTTCCATGTCTAGCAAACTCCTCCCTTACAAATCCCTCTTTCTCTGATTGTTTTTTAAGGGGCTCGCAAGCAATATATTCACTTTTCAACTTCTTAATCTTCTCAACTAAGCCCTTGCCTTTAACTCCACCGCGATGGAGAAAGATGAGATGAGTATTTGGATCTATGGCTTCAAAACTAGCCAAAATCTCTTCGCCCACTTCGCCAATTACATCTTGTAAATCTCTTATAACAACTACTCGCCGCTCCGAGAAAAGTGAAGGAGCTATTACCTCGCTAAATCTGCCTAACTCTAACTCTGATCCATCTAACGTAGTTCTTTCAAAATCTTTTCTTAAAGATAACGCCTCGTTGAGCGCGCGATCGGATAGGGCGGCTTCGCTTCCATGTATTAGTACAACCGGCGTTAGTGCCACGAAAGTCGCCACCACTCCTTCCCCATGAATCTGGCCGAGACTATCTCGTTCTTCTGACGCCCTTGCCAGCTAAGCGATATTGCGCCATCTTTATCGGTTCTAAATACTCGCCCCAGCGATGCTAGATGCGATATTAGTCCCTCATCGGGGTGTCCATAGGAATTCTTCCCTACGCTAATTAGAAATATCTCGGCGCTTTGAAAGAGCGCTAGTTCTTGGTGGCGGGAACCATGATGCGGGACTTTCAGCAAATCTAAATTGGGAATGCGATTGAGGATCGCTTGTTGAGCTCCTGGCTCAATATCTCCCGTTACTAAAATCCGTTTCCCGGCAAACTCAACCAGTGCAACCAGGCTTCGATTATTTTCCGCAGAACCATCCCCTTCAACAGAGTCAAACTCTTCCACGCCACTTTCCGGCCAAAGAATCTCAATTGAGATATCTCCTAAGTGCGCCCTAACTCCGGCTCTAACTTCTCTAACGTTCTGCGCAAAAGCACCAAGTGAGGGTGCCGCTCGATTACTCCAAACTTCTCCAATAAATCTTCCGCCAACATCTGATAGGCCAAGATAATGATCGGCATGAATATGACTAATAACTACTAGTGGTATTGCCTTAACTTTAAATGAATCAAGGCAGCGATCAAGGGCTTTGGGATCTGGACCGGCATCAAAGAGAACGGCATTGTCTTTACCTAAATTAAGAAGTAAGGCATCGCCTTGCCCAACATCGCATTGGCCAACGCGCCATTGTGTTCCCGGAAATGACAAACGTTGACTTAGCGTAATTAGGGAGAGCGCTAGCAATATCGGAATTGCTATTCGTGATTTATTTCGATAACTGATTTTGCGAAAACAGAGTAAGGCTGCAATAGCAAGTATCAAGATGATGGGGCTAGATACAAAGGTTGGTGCGTTTTTACTCCAGCCGGCGAGAAAGACGATCCAGCTAGTTCCAATGTTTGCCAAAAAGAGAAGGTACTCGGCAAGTATTGGGAGTGGCAGAACAAGAATTGTGGCTATGAATGCCATGACGGTAACAAATGGGACGGCTGGTGCTGCGGCAATATTTAGCGGTATCGCACTTAAATTCATCCCGCCGGAGAGAAACATTAGATAGGGAGAACAGAAAAGCGTTGCTGCCATAGGAATAGAGACCAACTCCCCAAGAATTCTTGGCCCTTTTATTCTCCGCGCAATCAAAGGTGCAAAAAATATCAACCCGCTAGTTGCGAGAACGCTCAAGATAAAGCCAGCCTCGAAAGCCTGGAAGGGATTAATCAAGAGAAGGGCGCTGATTGCTACTGCCAATGAGTTAGTAGCTGCACTCTTTCGCCCACTCAATTTTGCAACTAGGAAAACAAGGGCCATTACCGCAGCGCGTAATACCGAGGGCGTGGGTCGAACTAGTAAAACAAAGACTGCCAGTCCTAAAACTGTGGTGATTACTTGAACTTTGCGATTTGGGATAAGAAATCCAATGAGTGTAAAGAGAAATGCGCTCACAATCGCGAAATTTGCGCCACTTACTGCAGTTAGGTGCGAGAGTCCCGCGTTGAGCATCCGCGTGGTGAACTCTGGACTTTGCAGCGAGACATCGCCAATCACCATCCCCGGAATAAGCGCTCCCGAATCGCCACCGATCGCATCCGCTCTTTCACGCAAAGCAGTTCGGATAATTTCTAAAGAATCTAGTGTTTTTGGTCTATTTAAGGACTTTAGGGTTCCAACCCTTCCAATCAGGAGAGCTGCGACCTTACGTTCATCGCTCTTAATAACCCGCGCAACTAATTCAATACGTTCCCCAGGTATCAGCCCAAGATCTTGCGCAATCAAAACTCGAACCGGAATCCGAAGTGAAGTCTCACTAGGTATTTCGGTAAGTCGCATTAAGAAAGTAGTCTTTGAAGTGTTGATTCTTGAACCAGAGACTTTTGGCCGAGTCTCAACGGGATCGGAACTAACAACACCCCGCACGAGAACTTCACTTCCGACAAGTCCTCTGACCCGACTTTCACTCATTGAATAGCTATGAACGGCAAAGATCAACGCACCTAATGAGATTGCAAAAACAACGGGAGCAACGGATTTTCTTACTAGAAGAAGGGAAAGAACGAGCAGAACAGGCACTAAGGCGCTCTGGAAATCGGCTAGAAGTATCCCTAGCCAAATTCCGACAGAAAGGGCAAGGCCCTTCAGAGTGAGAGTCGATTCTTTATCTTCTCAAAGGATTTAGGACCGATTCCCGCTACTTTCTGGAGGTCAGCAATATCTACAAAAGGCCCGTTTTTCTCACGATATTCAATAATTCTCTTCGCTATTACCGGACCCACGCCAATAAGAGAATCAAATTGTGAGACCGTTGCTCTATTCACATAAATGGTGCCGCGATAGTTCTTAGAATTCGTACTTCTCAGCTCAATTGGTTTATCGCCTAGAAATATCTGTTCACCATCTACAACTTTTCTAGCAAGATTTATTTGAGATAACTCAACACCCTTCTTCGCTCCGCCCGCGGCTGCGATTGCATCTACTACTCGCGAGCCCTCCAGAACTGGGTATACCCCAGGTTTATTAACCTTCCCAGCAACATGAACTAGGAACATCTTGGTGGGGGTTGACTCGACTATCTTTATGGGCGGCGCCTCAACCGCTTCACCTTTCGAAGCAAAGAAGAGAAATGCCGAGATAACTAAAGCTCCTAGTGCGATAGCAATGAGGGCGCGTTTTTGGTCTAATGAGTAATCAAGAATATTTTTCATGCCGTAATAAGAACATGAAAAGTGCTATCGCAGTTGACTTCATGAGGATCTTGTGGATTTAAAGAACTATATTCACAAACTTTGGCGCTTTGGTGATTACCTTCTTTGGTTCAACCCCATTCAATTCGCTCTTTACGCTCGCATCTGAAAGAGCCATCGCTTCAAGTTCGGAATCGCTAATGCTTGGTGATACTTCTACCCGAGCTTTGATCTTTCCATTTATCTGGAAGATCGCGGTCACAGCCTCTTCGGTCAATAAAGATGCATCGACTTTGGGCCAACCAGCAAGGGCAACTGAAGGCTTGTGGCCAAGCCGCTCCCACATCTCCTCAGCCGTATACGGAGCGATTAGTGAGAGTGAGATTGCAACAGCTTCCGTCGCCTCACGAACTGCTGGGTCAAGCGGACCGCATCCACTATCAATAGCCTTTCGTGTGGCATTTACCAACTCCATGATTCGCGCGACCGCTACGTTAAATCGGAATGACTCAACTGCAAATGAAATATCGTGAATTGCTTTATGAGTGACCTTTCTAAGGGCTAGATCACCGGAGCTAAAGTCAACCGTTGGCGAACTTGTTACATCACCCGAGAGGCGCCAGGCGCGATTTAAAAACTTCACTGAGCCGGATGGCGAAACATCAGCCCAATCCACATCATCCTCAGGTGGTCCGGCGAAAACCATCGATAGACGAATTGCATCAACCCCATGACGCTCTAACTCATCGGAGAGGCGGACGAGATTTCCACGACTCTTACTCATCGCAGATCCATCCATGATTACCATGCCTTGATTTAGCAATCTCGTAAATGGTTCATTGAAATCAACTAATCCCATATCAAATAACGCCTTGGTAAAAAACCTTGAATACAAAAGATGCAAAATAGCGTGGGTTACTCCGCCCACATATTGATCAACTGGTAACCAAGTCTTCACTTCTTCTAAATCAAATGCCTTATCGTCATGATTCACGCTGGTATAACGAAGGAAGTACCAAGATGAATCTACGAAAGTATCCATAGTGTCGGTATCACGTTGCGCTTTGACGCCACACTTTGGGCAATCTACGTTTAACCATTCAGTCGCTGTTGCTAACGGCGAACTACCTTTTGGTTTCAAATCTACAGTTTTTGAGTCGGGCAGCTTGACCGGAAGTTGCTCTAGGGGAACGGGCACTTCACCACACTTCGGGCAATGGATTATTGGGATAGGAGTTCCCCAATAGCGTTGGCGCGAAATCAACCAATCGCGTAGACGAAAATTAGATGTGGCCTTCCCTAATCCCTTGCTCGCTAGCTCTTGAATAACTTTTGTGATTGCCTCACTTGTGGAAAGACCGTTTAGCGAGCCAGAATTAATCATTTTTCCCTCGCCATCTGTTGCTAACCCAGATAACGCAGGATCTTCCCCATCAGTCTCCACCACGACTCTGACTGGAAGTTTCATCGCGCGCGCAAAATCAAGATCTCGTTGATCATGCGCTGGAACAGCCATGATTGCACCGGTGCCGTAATCGGCCAAAACATAATCACTTGCCCAAATAGGTATTCGTTCACCATTAACCGGATTTATTGCAAAACGCTCTAGAAAAATACCGGTCTTCGCTCGCTCGGTCGAAAGACGATCGATATCACTTGCGGCTTTTACCGAATCAAAGTACTCATTGAACTTCTCGGCAACTTCCGTTCCAGCAACTAGCTCGCGAGCCAAATCACTATCGACTGCAACGACCATAAATGTTGCCCCGTAAAGTGTGTCTGGACGAGTTGTGTAAATGATTACAGGATCTTTTCTACCTTCGATTTCAAATTTAACTTCTGCACCGGTGGACTTACCAATCCAATTGCGTTGCATGGTAAGGACTTTCTCCGGCCACTTACCTTCTAGTTGCTCCATATCTTTAAGAAGGCGCTCTGCATAATCAGTAATTTTGAAATACCACTGGTTCAATTTCTTCTTTGTAACAGGGTTATCGCAACGCTCACAAAGACCAGCAACTACTTGTTCGTTCGCTAAAACGGTCTGGCAATCTGGGCACCAATTAACAGCGGAGTCTTTTCGGTAGGCAAGACCTTTCTCGTAAAGTTTAAGAAATATCCATTGATTCCATTTGTAGTACGTCGGGTCACAGGTATAAAGAACTCGATCCCAATCAAAGGAACAGGCATACCTGCGCATCGAAGCTCGTTGGGTATTTATATTCTCGTAAGTCCAAACGCTCGGGTCCTCATTGCGCTTTATTGCCGCATTCTCTGCTGGTAGACCAAATGCATCCCAACCAATCGGATGCATGACATTAAATCCTTTTTGCACCCAATAGCGGGCAATCACATCACCGAGGGCGTAGGCCTCTGCATGTCCCATGTGCAGATCTCCCGATGGGTAAGGGAACATATCGAGCACATACTTTTTAGGTCTTGAATCCTCTTTATTTCCAGAGCGGAACGGCGCAATCTCATCCCATATCGGCAACCACTTTTCTTGGACATGGTGGATGTCGTAAGCCTCATGCATATGCGTAGGTTACCGCCAAACTACGCCGGTTAACTCCTCACTCACGCTCCAAAGATTTGTTGCAAGTGTTTGATCGTAAGCAATTGAGCGAGCACGGACTGCGCGTGGAAATCCACGCATTTCCATAAAACCATCTGGGCCAATAAATGATGCGCCATAAAGGTTGGGAAACGTTGCGGCGCATAAAGTTGGGAGCGCTCCGCGCGCCGCAGATTGCGCAACTATTCCATTCATGAAAGCAGTCGCTCGCTCTTCCCAAATATTTCCACGCACCTTCGGTCCAACGCTTTGCAGATTTGTGTTTGAGTAACCGGGATGTGCCGCAAAGGCCTTAAATCCCCAGCCATTCGCAGAGGAAAGTCGCTCTAGCTCAAAAGTAAATAATAAATTCGCTAATTTACTTGCTCCGTAAGCCCCCCAGGGTGAGTACTTGTTTCTACCTAAACATATGTCGCGAATGCTTGTGGTTGAGGAATCCACAAAACTTCCCATGCGATGAGCTTGACTTGATATCGTTACAACACGTGATTTGACTTTCTCTCTTATCAAACCTGCAAATGCAAAGTGCCCGAGATGATTTGTGCCCATCTGCATCTCGAAATCATCTTTAGTTTTCGTGAGAGGTATTGCCATGATTCCTGCATTTAAAATCAAAACATCAATCTCATAATCAATTTTCCGGGCAGCTTTACGCACGCTCTCAAGATCTGCTAAATCAAGTTCAAGTAATTCAATTCGGGAGGGAGATATCTCTTTGCGAACAGCTTCTGCTTTTTCAAGTGAGCGCGCCGCGATAGTTACCCTTGCGCCAACGCGGGCAAGTTCGCGGGCGGCTTCTTTACCTATTCCACTTGTGGCACCGGTAATAAGAAAGCGTTTACCTTCAAGGCTGGGAAGATCATTTGCACTCCAACGAGCTGGAATTTTCTGTAGTGGCAACCCTCTTGAGCCGCTCTCACTTAACTCAGTCATTTCTACCCATCTTCTTGCGCTTATTCACTTTTGAAGTGGAGCTAAGGGGACTTGAACCCCTGACCCCCTGCATGCCATGCAGGTGCGCTACCAGCTGCGCTATAGCCCCTCAAGCGTGCGCACTTTACAACAATTACGCGCCGCTTTCTTCTCCATAAATTGGTTCGGGAAGTGAACCCGCATTATGTTCGACAAGAATCCATCCCGGGCGATGGCGACCGCGCTCAAGAATTGACCACGATGCATTTGATAGTCCACCAATAGTTGACCACTGATTCATGGGAAGTCCCAACAATTTTCCAATCACAATTCTGGTGGTGCCACCATGGGTGACAACAACAAGAGTAGATAAGTGCTCTTCCAACGCCCGCTCAATTGCTGAAACTGCGCGTTCGGCAATCTCGCTACGTCGCTCACCAGTTTCACCTGCTGGTTCATCATTTCCATCAAGCCAATTTACAAATCGATCGTAGTCATCCGCGCGATTCTCTTCGCCCGTGCGTCCTTCCCACTTACCACCGTTTGTCTCGCGAAGTCCCGCATCGATATGAACTGGAAGTTTGGATATCTCTGATAAAGCTGCGGCTGTTTGTTGGGTTCGAATCAAGTCACTGCAGACTATTTTTTCTGGCCGCAGACCCATAAGTAGTGGCGCAGCTCGTCGTGCTTGCGCAAACCCGGTCTCATTTAAAGGAATATCAGAATGACCCTGAAATCTATTCTGGATATTCCAATCCGTCTGGCCATGACGCCAAAGTACTATTCGCTGTTTCACTTTCTTCCGCCTCGCTTAGCATCATCTTCTTTTACGGCCTTAAGTTCAATTCTCGGACAGTCGTTCCAAAGTCTTTCCAACATGTAGCACTGACGTATCTCCTCGGTCTGGATATGAACTACTAAATCTTCATAATCAAGCAATATCCAATGAGGCGAGCGCTCTTGTCGCGCCGGTTTCTCACCCTCAGCGCTCAAACGTAATTCAATCTCATCGCCAATCGCATCTATCTGTCGCTCATTAGCTCCACTCACGAGGAGAAATACTTCGCTCAAGACCATCTGTTCAGTTAGATCAAGTGCAATCAAGTCCTTACCTAACTTTTCCAACGCTGCCCCTGCGGCTAACTCGAGATGCTCGAGCGTTGATTTACGCGGCGCCATAAAGACCGTGTTCCTTGATGTAATTAACGACTGATGCGGGAAGAAGTTCCTCGTAATTTTCATGGGCCGATATTTTCCTTCGAACCTCAGAGGCCGATATATCTAGCGCGGCAATCTCCAAAGTTTCGTACTTAAAATTGGGGCGTGCACTAGTTGCAGCACTTCCAGGACGTTTAATAACAAGAAACTCCACAAGTTTTGCTAACTCATCGATGCGATACCAACTATCGAGCTGCGCAAATGCATCGCTACCTAATACCCAGGTGTAACGTTGCGCTGAAAATTCTGAATGCAATTCAGTTACTGTATCCAAGGCGTAAGAGGGACCGGTGCGATTTACTTCGACCTCACTTATTTCTAGATCTCTTCCTACGAGTGCGAGGCGAACCATTTCCACTCGTTGACGGGCTGGGACGTTGGGTTCTTTCTGCCATGGATCACCGGCTGGTACCACTATAAATTTCTCAAATTTTTTCGCAGCTAGCAGAGCATCAATAAGAAAAATATGACCGTTATGGATTGGATCAAAAGTTCCGCCGTAGATGGCGCAATTATTAATCTTTATCAAGTCTTAAAACTAGGTAAAGAAGAAGCATCAAGATTCCAAAGGCTATGCCGCCAAAGAAAATTGGGTGGGCTGGAAGCTCTCTTCCCTCTTCGCTGAAGAGTTGCATTGCACGCATAAACATAGAGCGCATAATAACTGTTAGAGAGCGCCCTTCTCCAAAAGCAACATGAATTCCCGTTCAGTTATGACACGCACTCCCAACTCCTCAGCTTTCTTTGCCTTAGAGCCAGGTGAATCACCAACCACCACATAATCGGTCTTCTTTGATACTGAAGATGCGGATTTACCGCCTCGCTCGGTTATTGCCTCATTAACGCCATCTCTCGTGAAATTTTCCAGCGAACCCGTAACAACAATCGTCTTTCCTATGAGAGTTTGGGGTTTATTGGTAGTCGCGATGGAATCGAGTGAGACGCCAGCTTTACGCCATTTATCTACGATTCCGCGATGCCAATCTTCGGCAAACCATTCTTTAATGCTAAGTGCTATGACTTCACCAACTCCGTCTATCGCCGAGAGTTCTTCAACTCTCGCCTTTGCTATTGCATCGATAGAGCCAAATTCCCGCGCTAGAGCTTGGGCTGCGGTAGGTCCTACATGACGAATGGAGAGCGCGACTAATACCCGCCAAAGCGGACGTTCCTTTGCTCCGTTAAGGGCCGCCAACAATTTCTCAGCATTTGCGCCCAAGGTTCCATCTTTCTTCTTAAAAAAATCACTCCTCGAAAGTTTCTTCTCGTCAAGTGAGAATAAATCTCCTTCATCAAGAATAATTTTTGATTCAAGAAGTGCTTGCGCCGATTCATACCCCAATACATCAATATCAAGTGCCGCCCGCGATCCAATGTAGTAGATACGCTCACGTAATTGTGCCGGACAGCTTTGTGAATTTGGGCAACGGATATCAACATCTCCCTCACTCATAGCTCGAAGTTTTGCACCACACTCCGGACATTTAGAGGGCATAACAAACTCCCGCTCATCTCCATTGCGACGTTCAATGACCGGGCCAAGAATTTCCGGGATTACATCGCCAGCTTTTCTAAGGAGCACAACATCTCCGATCAAAACTCCTTTTCGCCGTACCTCTTCAACGTTATGCAGAGTTGCATTAGTTACAGTTGAACCTGCAACTCGGACCGGTTCCATAAATCCAAAAGGAGTTACCCGACCGGTTCTTCCCACGCTAACTCGAATATCGATTAGTTTTGTAGTTACTTCTTCAGGCGGATATTTATATGCAATCGCCCACTTAGGCGCCCTTGAGGTAGTGCCAATACTTACTTGAGCTTCCCGTTCATTTACCTTTATAACAACTCCATCGATCTCATGCTCTAGGTCGTGCCTGTGTGCCAAGTAATAATCAACAAACTCTCTAACTTCGCTCCGCTCTTTTACTACTTTGTAACGGGCCGAGACCGGTAGACCCCACTGCTTCAACAGTTCGTAAGCGGCGCTTTGAGTTGCAAAATTACGTCCTTGTACCGCTCCAATCCCATGCACGATTAGCGACAACGGTCTGCTTGCTGTGACGCGTGGATCTTTCTGGCGCAGCGACCCAGCGGCAGCATTTCGAGGATTCGCAAAAAGTACTTTTCCAGCTTCCTCCAAACTTTCATTCAATTCATTAAAGGCGGCAAGCGGAAAGTAAATCTCACCGCGAATCTCTACTAGATTCGGTGGATTCTCATCAGATAATTTCTGGGGCACTCCTTTTATGGTGCGCACATTTACTGTTACATCTTCACCTGTTACGCCGTTTCCCCGAGTAAGGGCGCGGGTCAAATTTCCATTCTCATAAATCAGATTAATTGCCAATCCATCAACTTTTAACTCACAGAGCCAACTTGAAGCCTTTCCTTCATCTTCTTTCTTTACTCTCTCAAACCATGCGTCTAACTCTTCGCCACTAAAAACATTATCAAGACTCATCATCCGCTCATGATGATCAAATTGGGTGAAGTGAGTTGCGAAACCTCCGCCAACTTCAAGAGTAGGAGAGTTTGGATCGCGAAGTTCTGGGTTCTTTGCTTCAAGTTTCGCTAATTCGCGCCATAAGTCATCAAATTGTGCATCCGAGATGGTTGGTTTATCTTGAACGTAATATCTATATTGATGTTCGCGAATCTCTTCTGATAATTCGCTCATCCGCCGGCGAATTTCACTCTCCTTACTCACTTTTTACTCACTTTGTCCCCGCAATAGTTGCCGAACCTACGACCCGATCGCCATCGTAAATAACCATCGCCTGACCGGTCGCAAGACCAAAAATCGGTTGATCTAACTCGGCGATTAGTTGATCGGCGCTCTCGAAATAGGAACAGGGATGGGCTTCACCATGCGCTCTTACCTGGACAAAACCGCGTTTTAATTCACCGCCAGAAGCTGGACCGCACCAAATAATCCGCTCTCCCTCAATCCGGGAGATCGCAAGTGATTCTCGCTCGCCCACCACAACTGTGTTGCTCTTCGGCTCAATCCGAAGTACATACCTTGGCTCTCCCGTCGCCGTTGGAGTTGTGATTCCTAATCCGCGCCGCTGTCCGATTGTGTAGGTGTAAGCCCCGTTATGTTCACCCAACTTCTCGCCTTGCTCATCAACAATCGGTCCAACTTCACTTCCTAATCGATCACGCAACCATCCCGCGTTATCTCCGGATGGAACAAAGCAGATGTCATGGCTATCTGGCTTATTTGCAACTGTGAGTCCGCGAGCTGTTGCCTCTTTCCTTACCTCATCTTTAGTTGTATCACCAAGGGGAAAGAAAGCGCCTTTGATTTGTTCGCGATTCAGGACTGCTAGAACATAGGACTGGTCTTTAAGTGGATCGACCGCTCTATATAGAAGTTTTCCATCATCACTTTCCTTCGTGATGGCGTAATGACCGGTTACTACTCCATCAAAACCCATAGCCGTGGCACGATCTAGAACCGCAGCAAATTTAATTTTTTCATTGCAGCGAAGACAAGGATTTGGGGTCCGACCGCTTGCGTATTCAGTCAGAAAATTTTCAACAACATTCTCATGAAACTCATCTGACATATCCCATATGTAAAACGGAATTCCGATTCGATCGGCAGCGCGCCTTGCATCATGCGAGTCTTCAATAGTGCAACACCCGCGAGCGCCGGAACGGTATTTCTTGGGATTCTTAGAGAGGGCGAGGTGAACTCCAATCACATCGTGCCCAGCTTCCCGGGCGCGCGCGGCAGCAACAGCGGAATCAACTCCTCCGCTCATCGCCGCTATCAATTTCATGCCGTACTCCGGTAGGCGGCCCTTGCTCGTTCGATTACTCGCTTAATGCAGGTGTGAAAATAATCAACATCAGCCCGTGAATTCTCGGGGCCGATTGAAAAACGCAACGAGGAACGAGCCTCTCTCTCGCTCAATCCCATAGCAAGAAGAACATGGCTAGGTTGTTGCACTCCAGCAGAACATGCCGATCCAGTAGAGCAAGCGATCCCTTCACTATCAAAGAGAAGTAAGAGCGAATCACTCTCGGTATTGGGAAAGCGCACATTTAAAATTCCTGGAAGTTTCTCGCCTTCACCAGTGTTGAAAATCGCATCTGGGACATCAGACTTAATGGTTTCTCGTAGCGCCTCGCGAAGACCCGATACATAAAGCGCATTTTTTTCCAAGTTTCGATGTGCTCCTTGCGCAGCTATAGCGAAACTAACGATTGAGGCAGCATTGACCGTACCGGAGCGGATATCTCTCTCCTGACCGCCACCATGAAGTAATGGAGTTATCTCTTCACCGCGCTTAAGAATGAGCGCGCCAACACCAACCGGACCACCGATTTTATGGGCACTAATTGTCATCGCGAAGAGACCTAACTCCGAGAAAGATATTGGTATCTTTCCAAAACTCTGTACCGCATCAGTGTGGACCGGGATTTCATATTCTTTGGCTAGTTTTACGATTTCCTCGATAGGTTGGATAGTTCCTACTTCGTTATTTGCATGAATGACGCTAATTAAAGCAATCTCATCGCTCCGATTTTCGACCGCACTTCTTAGAAATTCCATGTTGAGATAGCCATCTTTAGAGACTGGGATGAGAATTAATTCAGCACCTTCTTGTTCTGCCAGCCAATGCGCCGGATCAAGAACTGCGTGATGCTCAAAAGCCGAGATGATTACAACTTTTCTTCTCTCATCCTCACTCCTGCGCCTCCAATAAATTCCCTTTAAAGCCAAGTTATTTGCTTCAGTTCCGCTTGCAGTGAAAACAACTTCACTTGCCTCACACCCAACTAGCGATGCAATCTTCTCGCGCGCCTCTTCAACATTTTTGCGGACTGCGCGACCGTAGCCATGAAGGCTCGAGGGGTTACCTAACTCGCGAGATTGATCGATAAATGCCTGGAGGGCTACGCCATTTATGGGAGTCGTAGCGGCATTATCGAAATAGACGCGCGCCATGGGATAAGTCTAAAGCGAGGAGATGACGTAGTTACGCGCGCTTGGACTTTATCGCTTCACGGGCTTGCGGAAGAACAGCAAATAAGTCCCCGACGACTCCAAAATCAGCGAGATCAAAGATGGGGGCTTCTGGATCTTTGTTTATCGCAACGATGGTTTTTGAAGTCTGCATTCCGGCGCGATGTTGAATTGCGCCAGAAATTCCGCATGCAATGTAAAGCTGGGGGCTTACGGTTTTTCCAGTCTGGCCTACCTGGTGAGTGTGCGGGTACCAACCGGCATCAGTCGCTGCACGCGATGCGCCGACTGCTGCACCTAAGAGATCTGCCATCGCTTCTACTTCCCCAAAATTTCCATTCGTTCCACGGCCACCTGAGATAACAATCTTCGCTTCCGTTAGATCTGGCCGACCGCCTTTAACGGGAGGTTGCGAGTTTGTAATCGTTACGGTTTTATCTTTAGCATCGATATTTACTGAAACTTTTTCCACGCTAGAGAGTGTGCTGCCCACACCGGCTTCTATCGAACTAGGTCTAATCGTGATGACTGGTATGCCAACTTTTACTTTCGCATTGACCATAAATGATCCACCGAAAACGGATTGGGTCGTTGCTAGATTCTCATTTACATCAATCGCGTCGGTTATTACTCCGCCGCCTATACGTAAAGCGAGGCGCCCCGCAATCTCTTTACCCCGAGCCGAAGATGCAATTAAAACGGCAGAAGGTTGTTGCGCCGCAACAATTTGTGCCAGCGCTGAAACCGCAGCAGCAATTCCATGTTTCGCGATCTCATCATTTTCGACAACGAGTGCTCTATCGCAATCAGTTCCATTTAATCCAGCGGCAAGTGCATCACCCTTTCCGCTATTGGAAAGAATCACGCCGACCGGGGTTCCGGCGCGCCTGGCAAAAGTAGCTAATTCCCCAGCGGTCTTGGCCACTTTCTCGCCATCGTGATCTACAAGAAATAAGACGTTGGCCATATTTATACCAACCTCTTCTCGAGCAAATAATCCGCAAGTTTTGTTCCGCCATCACCAGAATCCTCTAACTTCACGCCTTTTTCACGGGCCGGGCGTGGATTTGCCTCCAGAACTTCACTCCATGCGCCACTTGCGCCAACTTCACTAGCAGTGATTCCAATATCGATGAGAGTTTTCGTATCAATCTGTTTCTTCTTCGCAGCCATGATCCCTTTGAAAGATGGATAACGTGGTTCATTTATTTTCTCAATCACACTTACTACACAGGGAAGAGTCGCTGACATATTCTCAACGCCACTTTCGGTCATTCGAGCTATCTCAACGCTCTTGGATGCGACATCAACCTTTACCGAGCCTGCAAAAGTTAGTTGCGCCCAACCGAGGGATTCGGAGAGCATCGCGGGAATTACGCTCATACGAGCATCGGTTGACTCTGTTCCACAGAAGACCAGGTCAAAGCCGCCATCTTTAATCACTTTGGCGAGAACTTTTGCAGTAGCGACCGCATCAGAGCCAGCAAGCGCCGCATCACTTACAAGTAATCCATTATCAGCGCCCATGGATAGACCTTTGCGAATTGCTTCAGTAGTTCGCTCCGGCCCCATCGAAATCAGAGTGATGCTGTGCTCAGGAGTTTCTTTGCCTTCATTTAACGGTTCAATAATTCGAAGCGCCTCTTCGATTGCATATTCATCAAGATCATTGAGAACTGCATCAACACTCTCGCGATCAAGGCGTCCACCCACCATCTTTTTCTCCGCCCAAGAATCTGGGACTTGCTTAACGCAGATGGCGATCTTCATGCCCGAAATGCTACTGGTGAGTAACACAGCATTCCAATTGAGAACTTTCACCTCGCGAGGGTGGTTGGATACCAAAGTGAGGCCCGCCGACCCCCATAAATTGGGTGCGCAAGTAACCCAAGAGGGAACCAACTTCGCGCTCTGGGCGCCCGCCGCCGATGCTGTGGAAGTTTGTTTATTTGAAGGCCGAGATCGCATCGAGACTCGCTTTGCCCTAACGCATCGCGATGGGCCGATCTGGCACGGTTACTTGGCAGGAGTAAGAGCTGGTCAACGTTACGGCTACAGAGTTTATGGACCATGGCGACCCGAACAGGGCTGGCGCTTCAATCCCAACAAAGTTCTTATCGATCCATACACCCACTTGCTCTCCGGAGACCTTGAATTAACTGCGGAAATATTTGGTCATAAAGCTAATGATGAACTTGGAAATGGATTTCTAGAAATTCAAGACACTCGAGACTCGGCGCCCTTTGTTCCGCTCTCGACAGTTACAGAAGATTCAATCCGACCAATTAGCCGTCCCAAAGTTCCATGGAATGAGACTTTGATTTATGAAGCCCATGTCCGCGGCCTCACTTTTAGAAATCTAGATATCCCAGAAAATGAGCGGGGAACTTATAAGGCCCTCGCCCATCCAACAGTTATCTCCCATTTACAAAAATTAGGAGTAACGTCTCTTGAGTTATTGCCAATTCATCACTTCTTGACTGAAACAAGTCTTCGTTCAAGAGGTCGAGTAAACCATTGGGGCTACAACCCAATAGCCTTCTCTGCTCCGCACCTTCCTTATGCCGCTACAGCTAATCCGATAAGCGAGCTACAAATCGCTGTTGATACGCTACACAGCGCTGGTATTGAAGTAATCCTTGATGTTGTTTATAACCATACTGCCGAAGAAGGAAAATCAGGCCCCACGCTTTCCTTTAGGGGAATCGATAACAAAACTTTCTATCGAATGCTAAGTGATGATCACTATGAAGATGTCACCGGCTGTGGCAATACGATTGATGCAAGTAGGCCTTTTGTCTCTCGGATGATTATTGATTCTCTACTTTGGTGGAGTGAGGTTATTGGTGTCGATGGTTTTAGATTTGATCTTGCTTCTGCGATATCCCGAAGTGGCGCTTCCATAAATACCTATGGCGCCCTAATCTCTGCAATTTCAGCCAATCCGACCCTGCGGGAACGAAAGCTGATAGCCGAGCCTTGGGATATCGCCGGCTACGCTCTGGGCGACTTTCCGCATCCTTGGCGCGAATGGAATGACGCCTATCGTGATGCGGTCCGCCAGTTCTGGTTAGCCGATTCAGCTCGCGGCCACAGTAATGGCGTTTCAGATCTCGCTTCCCGAATAGCCGGATCGAATGACATCTTCTACTACCGTGGACCAACAAGTTCCATAAATTTCATAACTTCTCATGATGGCTTCACTTTAAACGATTTAACTTCATTTAATGAGAAGCATAATGAAGCAAATCGAGAGGGAAATAATGATGGTGCAAATCAAAATCGCTCTTGGAATGTTGGAGTTGAAGGTGTAACCGCCGATGAAAAAATAAATCAAATTAGAGAGTCGCTCAAGAAGTCCTTGCTGGCGAATTTGATGATTTCATCTGGAGTTCCCATGATAAATATGGGCGATGAAGTTTCAAGAACCCAAAGTGGCTCTAATAATGCATATTCATTAGACCCAAACCAAAGTTGGAATGCGCAAGATAATTTCTCAGGCGGTTGGGCCCTTGATTGGGAGAGGATTTTTCGCGGCGATGACTTAATTGAAACCATTGCAGCCCTATCGACTATTCGCTCCAAGTACATGTCTCAAGTTATTGATGACTTCTTCACTGGCGCTTTAGATCGAGGGACAAAGCGGAAAGACTTGGCCTGGTTTAACCAAGATGGTTTAGAGATGACTTCTCATACTTGGCAGGATAACTCCCTTCGCCACTTAGCTTTTCTCATTGATGCTTCTCATAAACAAGGACTTTACGTAATTCTTAATAGCGCAGACATTTCTCAAGAGTTCACTCTGCCGAATGGGAATTGGGGAGATAGTTTTCGAACCGTCTTTGATTCTGCGATCAAACTCGAATCATTAGAGCCATTGTTAAGAAAGCCCAGCGATAAGACTTTTGTTGCGCCGTATAGCGTTCAAATTTGGTTAGTTAACCGCTCAAATCCAAGCGCTTAAGAGTTAACTTTAAATACAACCGTTACGGTAGAAGTAATTGTCTTATCAATCGTCGAAGTGTCATAAAAGCCCCCGGCCGAGGTATCTACCGAATCAGGTGATGTGACCTGGAAGGGCCCGGAACGTACGCTCATGACATTTCCAACGGAGCCTCCGGTTGCCGCAACAATTGCTTCGGCGCGCACTTGGGCATCTTTTACAGCCTGTTCAAGTAATTGCGGACGAAGATCACTTAGTTGGGAAACATAGTATTGCGGACCGTAATTAGAAACATTTACACCTTGAGCGAGAAGCGTTCCAAGATTTGTACTTAACTTCTTCACCGTCTCTACATCTTCAGTTCTTACTGTAACGGTTCGCGATGCCCGATAGCTAGAAATTCTTCCGGTACTCGCACCATTGACCCACTCCTCTTGTCCGTAGGCCGAGAGCGACCCAAACTCAATCGCATCACTTGAGATTCCGCCCTCATTTAAATACTTAACAATTTCCTCAACTGATGAAGTTACTCGAGTGACAGCAACGCTCTGGGTCGGGGAGACAAATTCGGCATTTAAATTCCAAACAACTTTATCCGCCTTAGCCTCAACGCGGGCAGAGCCGGTAACAGTAATCCCCTCACTTGTTCGCGCCGCAAAACCACTTCCAACTTGATTAAGTCCTAAGCCCAATGCAAGGGCAACAATTGCAGCAGCAATAACAAGAACTATTGATTTTTCGCGGGTTTCACCATTACTCATACTGAGAGCCTAGCACTGTACTCCTCTTGTCCCATTGCAACATGTCGGAATGGATTTAGCGCATCATCCCATTTCTTACCCAATAAATTCTCAATAGCATCAAACACTGTGACGGTTCGAAGATTTTCATCTAATATTTTTTTAATCTGATTTTCGTGAATCATTAAATCTCCGTGTGCACCAACTGTTCCCCGAAATAGTCCAAGTTCTGGGGTGAACATGTAAAGCGAACCATCGCTGCCATTATTTGGTGATTCAAATAATTCAAAGGTTAAGTAATGCCACCCCTTCAAATTGCTCACTAAATCTGAGGCGCATCCTTGAACTCCACTCCAAGAGAGTTCACAACGAAATGAACCACTTGCGAGCGGCTGCGGATCCCATTTAATAGATAGCGAAGTTTGCAGAATTTCAGCCAGTCCCCATTCGATGTTCTTGAGCACGGCTCGGGGTGCAGCGTGTATATATAGGTATCCGTGTGTGGGTCCGAATCCAACGCTCGGTAAAGACTTCATGGCAGCTCCTTGGTCGAGCCGCATCTACTTGCAGATGCGACCTTCCCCAGCCCACCCGCAGAGGGCAATCCTCACCCTAAGTTCGCATTTTTGTCTAGTGCATTATTGAGCACTCAAATATCAAGGTAGGCTCATCCCTAGTCCAACGCTTTTCGAAAACCGCTTGCTTGTGCTTGTTTGGTCAGGAAGACGGGAAGACTGACAAGCTAGAAAATCTCGTTTGTCCCAATCAAAACTGAAGGAATAAAGCTACATGGCAACAGGCAAAGTAAAGTGGTTCAACTCTGAAAAGGGTTTCGGTTTCATCGCAGTAGATGGCGGAGGACAGGACGTATTCGTTCACTACTCAGCAATCCAAGGAAACGGCTACAAGTCACTCGAAGAGGGACAGTCAGTTTCATTTGAAGTCATCCAAGGCCCAAAGGGTCCACAGGCTGACCAAGTGGTTGCTAACTAAATCCACTTTCTTCAAAAAGGCCTCGGGGAAACCCGGGGCTTTTTTATTTTCCGGCTTTTTTCTTCGCTCTAGTTACTTCAGCGACCGGCGAGAGATTTTCACCTTTCTTCCATGACTCTAAATATTTCCATGGCTTGATAGCGCCTCTTCTAATCTCCCAATCACCGGGTTCGGTTTGATAGGAGATACCGAAGTGAAGATGCGGGCGCGGAATTCCTCTCGCGCTTCCCGTCCTTCCTATCTCTCCTAACTTCTGGCCAATTTCTACTCTCATGCCCGGCTCAATTCCCTTTTCAACTTTCGATAAGTGTGAACCGTAATATCTAACTCCATCATCACCAATTATTGATACTGAAAGTCCGCCACGATCCTTACCAAGGTTCGTCTTTCCGCTCCACAAATCTTTTCGACTTACATCTTGAACTACTCCGCCTATAGGGGCAACAAATGCGCAGCCCATGCGCGCCTTTATATCCGCAGCTGGGTAATCGTGGTGGTACCAAGGAAATGTTGTCTTACATCCAGAGACTGGAAAGGTGTATTCGAATTCTGCATTGGCCGTCGGTAACGAAAATGAGAGTATGGAGAAAGTAGCAATTATCAGAGTTTTAAGGGGAAACTTCACGCTAATAGATTATCAAGAGTGAAGATATATTCCTGGGATTTCTCGCAATAATGTCGCATTTTTAGTAACTCATGGCATGAAGTCCAAGTCATGAAGTAACTTGTGAAGATGAGTTTTCTGAGAAGTTGTGTAATTTCATTATTTCTCATTCTGGCTCTAACTTTCCAGTTCACTACACCATTGGCCGCAACTCCGATTGAAGTCAAGAATTGTGTCAACTTAAAGACGGGTAAGGCGCGCCTAGTCTCCCCTCAAATCAGTAAATGCAAAAAGGGGGAGAAACTTTTCTATCTAGAAATACCAGAATTTGAAGAAAAGCAAGTATCAATCTTTCGCTCAGGTTTTTCCACTCCAATTGATTACACAATTGGCAATGATGGTGACTTTTATTTAGATAGATCCACTAATCAGCTTTACGGACCGAGGACAAATGGTCTCTGGGGATTTCCAATTAATTTAAGTGGGGCGCCCGGCCCACGCGCTCCGGGACTATTAAGTGGCCGAGGCGAACCAACCTTTTTTGATGGCCTTCTTGGAGATTTTTATTTAGACCTAAACTCTTACAAGTTATTTGGTCCAAAAAGTTACGAAAATATCTGGGGCGTCGGCATCCCCGTAATCGGACCACAAGGAGTGCAGGGACCACAAGGAGCGCAGGGGCCACAAGGAGTGCAGGGTGCGACTGGTGCAACTGGTGCGACTGGTGC
>JACCDM010130449.1_pt1 | contig 71516 bp, 77 predicted proteins | sample 7445851 | NCBI WGS metagenome assembly JACCDM01 (sample SAMN15323438, study PRJNA562643) | freshwater metagenome | isolation source: river surface water | place: USA:Blue River Watershed | collected 2017-08-16
GGTTTGAGATATGAGATATCAAGAAACATATCTTTCTCATTGAGGTGTTCGATATGAGAAAGAATTGTTGCTTGTGTGAGGTTTCGAATGGTGGCAATCTCCCCTACGGTGCGTTTTTCGAGGAGGTGTGTTTTTGTGACTTCATAGGTCGATACCTTCTGTAGGGGTTCTTTTTTAATTTTCTGTGCGATAATCGTACCACCCATGCGAATAATAAAATCATGCTCGAGTTTTTTTTGCTCTTCGGATGATAATTTAGAAAAAAGTATTTCATTGTCAGTACTTTCTTTTTGGAGTGTGATATCAAATGCAAGTACGCTTGGGTCAACTCGGAGTGCATCAGGCGAAAAACCTATTAGTCGTATGCCATCTAGTGTTCGTACTCGAGAAAGCGCGACATATCCCATCCCGTATGTGAATGTCCGAGAAAGGTCTATTTCTGCGTGATCAAGCGACATCCCTTGGCTTTTGTGTATCGTGAGTGCCCATGCAAGACGAAGCGGAATCTGACTGATGGACGCTTTTACTTTACCATCTTCTTCGATTGCCCATGTGTCTGGTGTAAACGTGAGTATTTTTCCATTTGAGAGTTCTACAATAGGAAGCCTGTCTGTCGGTCGAAATCCTATGATGATTCCTCGTGTGCCATTCACATATCCTTCTTCAAAATTATTTTTAATACACATTACCTCAGCTCCTATTTTAAGGTGCACGATCTGGTGTGCAAGGCAACTTTTCTTGAGAATCTCAACGAGATTTTCTTTACCTGTTGATGTCATACGATATGACTCTTCGTCTGTTGTGAGAATATCGAGCTCTCTCGTATTTTCATCATCGACATTTACATTATGCGTATACAGTTTCGTTGGTTTTCCTGTGTGTGAGATATCTGCATGAAGTCGTTTTTCGAGTTGTTCGTAATGATGTTCTTCGAGTGTGTTGGTACGAATAGTATTCAATATTTCTGTGAGTGTGTCATCTTCTTGGCGGTGTTGTTCTGTGAGATAACAGATAGCAGGATTCATAATCCTCCATGCTTCACTCGTATAGACCATATCTTTTGATGGTGATTCTGTTTGTTTTGAAATAGGTGGAAGTTGAAAAAAATCACCCGAGAGAATAACTTGAAGCCCACCAAATGGTGCGTCATTTCTCTTGAATCTTCGACAGATACGTTCAACCATATCGAGACGGTGTGCATGAAGCATAGAAACTTCATCAATAATAAGCACTCGTGCTTTTTCAAAACGTTTCCATAGATATTGTCTTTCTTCAAGATCCTCCATATCTTTCTCTGTCAGGAATTCTCTAATACCGATTCCTGACCATCCGTGTATTGTCATGCCATTCATGTGCGTCGCTGCGATACCAGTCGATGCTGTGATTGCCACAGGTATGTCATGTTCTTTGAGATATTGTATGTATTGATTGAGAAGATATGTTTTACCACTCCCCGCACTTCCTGTGAGATAGATAGAGACGCCTGTTTTCATAATAGCGAGTGCTTGTGCCTGTGTCATAATGGTTTTTTAAGTATATCAAAAAGAGTTCTTTTGGGTGTTTGACATATATTTTATTATGTTATACAATATAAAAAATATTTTTGAACCTTAACACCATAACCCTGTTATTTTATGACTCAACAACATAATCTTTCTACACGGATTGAGAAATCCTTGTTTTCATGTAAAGGCGTATTCGCATTTGGACAAGCCATTTCTGGCGATTCCAAAATTGCAATGAATCATCTTCGTATGATTTCGCATGATCCACTCATGAACACACCAGACCACCTTGCTCACGCACTTATTGTGTATTTTACGATGTGTCGTATTACTCAAAGCAATCAACTCGAAAGACAAAAATCTGACGACCTCTCAAAAGAGGTTTTCTCACTTTTGATGACATTGAGTGCAAATTTTGAAGAGTATGTTTTTGGTGTAAAAAGTAAAACAGTTGCCGGTAATCAGGCGGTAATGACTTCGCTTCGTGCACTCACGGAGAAACTTGCCCTGTATCGATTGAATCCACAACGCTTAGTAACAAAATCAATTAAAGACATTCGTGCCTTGGTTGATGTGTGGAAGAACAATCCTAAAGAGGTAGAAAAAATCGTAGCACATGATGCATACAATGTGATCGTGTCTTCACTTAATCATGTATGTGATGAAATCGAAGAATGGTTCATCTCGCACAATGAGTATGCAGTATCACAGGTTCCAATGCCATCAGCTTACTAAAGAAAGTAAAAATCCCGAACAAATTGTTCGGGTTTTTTTTATAGTTTTCGACTGTCATATGCCCAATGGAGTAGTGCTTGTCGCTGTTTTGGTCTGCAGTAAATGTCTCCAATTCTACAATTCTTTTGTATTTGTCCAATATGGCGACGAATTGCATTCCATCGTTTGATCTGACGAGTATCCTCATCTGGTATTCGGCGTCCTATGTAATACCTACAATACCATTGGAACCATCCACGAGGATCATCGTTGTATATCCATCCTTTTTTCTTCCATTCAGAAAGTGGCTGGGATGCATGTACTCTAAAAAGATTTCGTGCAGGGTTTGGTTCATCACCATCTGCAAATTTTGCTTTTTCAAACCAATCATGCGGGAATTCATCTGTGCAATCTCTCATGTATTTACCTTCAAATACACCAAATGCAAGCATTTGTTTCGGGGTAAGGTCTGGTTTGAATTCGGGTGCAAAATTTTTACCCATTGGTTCGGTGAGTGTATAGGTATATCCGTGTTGCATTTTGTCGTTAACGGTAATTGTTTTCATGTGTATAGTATATCAAATATACGGCCACGAAGGGCCGTATATTATTTTCTGTATTTTTTAATTTTCCATTTGTCAGCGATTTTGACGCGAGTGAGTGAACGTTCGAGTTCTGTTGCAAAGTGTTCGAAATCAACGATTTCTTTATTCTGTGCCTGCTTTTTCAATTCCTCTGCTTTTGATTTTGCTTTTTCGATTTCTTCATCAGAGATAGCACTCACATGTTCTGCGAAGTCGGCGAGAATTGCAACAGTCGTTACTCCGTCTTCATTTTTATTTACCTCAACAAATCCACCGACGACAGCCATAGGAATATCTTCTCCACCTACATGGCCTACAACATCACCAGACGCAAGTCCGGCAATAAGTGGAATATGGTCTGGTAGAACAGTAATCTCCCCTTCGGTGGTAGGAATAGAAACACCCTCAACCGTCTCTTCGAGAATAAGGCGTTCAGGAGTTATTATTTTAAGTTGTAGGTGTTTGATTGACATATATAAGTTTATAAAGTTATCAAGTTTATAAAGTTGAAAGAAATTCATACTTTACAAACCTTAAACTTTCTACTTTTAACTTAAAGCGCGCCTCGCATATAGAACTCCCCTTCTGCTTTATCATCGTGCTTGCCTTCCAAGATTTCTTTGAATGAGCGGATTGTTTCTGCAAGAGGTACATACATACCCGATGCGCCAGTGAATTGTTCGGCTACGAAGAATGGCTGTGAGAGGAATTTCTGAATCTTACGAGCGCGAGTAACAAGTGCTCGGTCTTCTTCTGAGAGTTCTTCCATACCAAGAATCGCAATGATGTCTTGCAAATCCTTGTAACGCTGAAGCACACGCTGAACTTCACGCGCAACTTCATAGTGTTCTTTTCCGACAATGTTCGGGTCAAGAATTGTTGATGATGAGTCGAGTGGATCAACGGCTGGATAAATACCAATTTCTGAAAGTGAACGGTTGAGCACCACAGTAGAGTCGAGGTGAGAGAATGTAGTCGCTGGCGCTGGGTCAGTAAGGTCGTCAGCTGGCACGTACACTGCCTGCACTGATGTTACTGAACCTTTGTCTGTTGAAGTGATACGTTCCTGCAAGTTTCCCATTTCTGATGCAAGTGTTGGCTGGTAACCCACGGCACTTGGAATACGTCCGAGGAGCGCTGACACCTCACTACCCGCCTGTGTAAAGCGGAAGATGTTGTCGATAAAGAAGAGCACGTCTTTGTTCTCTTGGTCACGGAAGTATTCAGCCATGGTGAGTCCAGAGAGTGCAACACGGAGACGAGCACCAGGCGGTTCATTCATTTGTCCGAAGACCATGGCAACCTTATCAAGCACGCCTGAGTCCTTCATTTCGTGATAGAGGTCGTTACCTTCACGAGTACGTTCACCAACACCAGCAAATACTGAGTACCCCCCGTGATTCGATGCGATGTTGTGGATGAGCTCCTGAATGACGACTGTTTTACCCACGCCGGCACCTCCGAAGAGACCCACCTTTCCTCCTTTGAGCACTGGACAGATGAGGTCGATAACTTTGATACCAGTTTCAAGGATCTCAACTTTCGTTGCTTGAGAGACGTATTCTGGAGCCTTGCGGTGGATTGGAGAAAGCGTCTTTGTCTTTACTTCTGCGCCGTCATCAATCGCTTCACCCAAGACGTTGAAGATGCGTCCGAGCGTCTCCTTTCCAACAGGTACAGAGATAGGCGCACCCGTGTTCGTGACTTCCATTCCACGAGCGAGACCGTCAGTCGAATCCATAGCAACAGCACGAACAGTGTTTCCACCGATGTGTTGTTCGACTTCAAGAACGATTTTCAAATCGCCTTTCATAACTTCGAGTGCTGTATAAATATCTGGAACTCCTCCTGTGAATTCCACATCTACGACCGGACCGATTATTTTTTTGATTGTACCTGTTTTCATAATAATGTTTGTTAATTTTGTAATCTGACTTTATAAACTTTCTACTTTATAACTTTTAACTTACCGATGCCATTCCCGCACTAATCTCTGATATCTCTCTCGTGATGCCCGCCTGACGAGCTTTGTTGAATGCAAGTGTTAAATCGTCAATCATTTCTCCTGCGGCCTCACTCGCATTCTTCATTGCTATCATTCGAGCGGATTGTTCACTGGCATTTGATTCGAGAATCATTTGGTAAATTTGCATTCGGGTTAATTTCTCTGCGAGTGATTCAATGAGTGTCGCGATATCTCCGTCAAATGTGTATGGAGTTTCGTTTGTTGTAATCGGTGCTTGTTTTGCTTCTTCTCCGACACTTTCAATCATTTCTTTTATTTCTGCTTTTGATATTGGAAGTAATTTACGAATGTGTGGTTTCTGGGTGAGGGCGGATACGAAGTCTGTATATGCTACATAAATATGTTTGTATGTACCCCCTTTGTATTCATTGACTGCGAGTTTCGAGAGAGGTATCACATCAGCGAGTGTTGGTGTGTCTGGAAGATCGAGAAATGATGCAGTGATGTTTTGTCCAATTCTTCGCATCGCGTTATCTCCCTTTTTTCCAATAGTAATGAGTTCGATATCTTCTGTCTGGTTACCAGAAAGCATTGCAAGTGTTTTTTTTATCACTTGCGAATTATATGCTCCGCAGAGTCCACGATTTGAAGTGATGAGAAGTATCAATGTCTTCCCTGTTTCGCGTTCAGTGAAGAATGGGTGTGTGATTTCATCAAGCCGAGCAGAAAGTGAAGTCAAAAGGTCCCACGAATATGATGCATAGAGTCGTGAAGCAAGAGCACGAGAAACCGCACGCTTCATCTTCGAAGCCGCCACGAGTTCCATCGCTTTGGTTATCTTTTTCGTATTCTTCACCGATTTAATTCGGCGTTTGATTTCTTTTGTTCCAGGCATAAATTCTTAAAAGAATTTTTTATCAAGATCTTCTTTTGACATATTTTCTAGTTTTTCTAATGTTCCTTCACTATCCATTGCTAAATCATCTGCAATGTTACTTAAAATTATATCAATGCCAGCTTCTGTGATAGAGTTATTTTTTGTTCTGTATTTATGTGAAATAATTTCTTTTGCCTTTTGAACAGTAGTACTCATTTCGTCTAATGCTTTGTTTTCAAATGAACGACGATCTATTGTATATTTATTAAAAATTTCTTCTGAGTTCATAATTGAAAGATCTTTTAAGACTTCATCTTGTTCTTCTTGACTTGCTTCAGAGTATTTTTCATTAATATCTCTTAAGAGAATTTCTTTTCCAGCTTCTGTTATAAACTTAAGCCTCTCTGTTTTTATCTCATTAATAGATTTTTTTAATTTATCTTCAAAGGTGCTTAAGTTATTTTTTCTCTCGAATTGATTAAAGTCCATAATTTATTTAAGAAATGTTAATTTATAATCTTCAATCGCTTTCTTTAATTCCGCTTCACTCTCATCAGTCCACATTTTTTTCTCAATCACGTCAGTGTAAAATCCTTTCGCATTCTGGCGAGCGTAATCAATAAGCCCTGCTTCAAATTCTTTAATTTGGTCAACTGGGACAGTATCCATGTATCCTTTTACGAGACTGTAGAGCACCACAACCTGATCTTCTGTTTTCACAGGTGCATATTGTGGCTGTTTGAGCATTTCAACTGCGCGCTTGCCTCGTTCGAGTTGGCGCTTTGTTCCTTCATCGAGGTCAGAGCCGAATTGCGCGAATGCTTCGAGTTCACGGAATTGCGCGAGGTCGAGTTTGAGTGTACCTGCCACTTTCTTCATTGCTTTAATTTGCGCTGATGAACCCACACGAGACACAGAGAGACCGACGTTTACCGCAGGGCGAATACCCTTGTAGAACAAATCAGTTTCAAGGAAGATTTGTCCGTCAGTAATTGAAATAACATTTGTTGGAATGTATGCAGACACGTCACCTGCTTGTGTTTCGATGATTGGAAGCGCAGTAATAGAACCACCACCGTATTCTTTGTTACGACGGCACGCACGTTCTAGGAGGCGTGAGTGGAGATAGAACACATCTCCTGGGAATGCTTCACGACCTGGTGGACGACGGAGCAAGAGTGAGATTTCTCGGTATGCAACAGCGTGCTTTGAAAGGTCATCATAAATGATGAGTACATCCTGACCCTTGTCCATAAAGTATTCAGCGATAGATACACCAGCGTACGGTGCGATATATGAAAGTGCTGCGGATTCAGATGATGAAGCAGAGACGATGACGGTGTATTCCATCGCGCCACCTTCCTCGAGGCGTGTCTGGAGTTTGCGGAGTTTTGAATCCTTCTGTCCGATTGAAACATACACACAAATCATGTCCTGACCTTTTTGGTTCAAGATAGCATCGATGGCGATTGCGGTCTTACCAGTTTGTCTGTCACCGATGATGAGTTCGCGTTGTCCGCGACCGATTGGGATAAGTGTGTCGATGGCCTTGATACCTGTTTGGACTGGTTGGTCAACAGAGAGACGAGTTACCACACCTGGGGCAACTTTTTCGATAGGGTTTGTGTGCTTTGTTTTGATTGTGCCTTTGCCGTCGATAGCTTGACCGAGTGCATTGACTACACGACCAATCATTTCATCTCCTACTGGGATTTCGAGGATGCGTCCTGTTGCGTGAACTGTGTCCCCTTCGCGAATCTTTGAGAAATCACCGAGAATGATAACACCAACTGAATCTTCTTCGAGGTTGAGAGTCACACCGATTTCACCATTTGGGAATGTCACCATTTCTGATGCTTTGATATCAGAAAGTCCTGAAATACGAGCAATACCGTCAAACACTTCAATAACGTGTCCGACTTTTTCAGCTTTTGTATCAGCTTGGAATTTCTCGATATGCTTTCTTAGATTTTCTACGATTGTGTTTTTGCTCATATAGTTAGTGTGCGATTAAATAATTTTCTAATTGGTTCAGGGTGTTTTTGAGAGTCAGGTCGATGACTTCTTCTCCGACTGTGATTTTGATTCCTCCGATGTGGTCTTTGTTCTCTGTGTATTCCAGAATGACATGTTTTACGTCGTATCTTTTCTGTAGGGTGTTTTCTAATTCTTCGAGTGTCTTTTTAGTGAGAGGTGTAGCACTTTCGATTTTGACTCGGACTGTCTGATTCTTTGTATTGATTATATTCTCTAATTCTCTGAGAATGTCCTGTGATTTTGACATGAGATGTCGAGACGAGATAAATTGTGTGGCGTGTTCGAGTAACACATCGAGTTCTTTTCCGTGTTTGTCTTCTGTTGCTTCATATATCGCTTGCGCGATGTGCTGTGTTCGAATGTGTGCCATACATTATGCTTTTGTGATATGTTTGATTACTTTCTCGTCGAATCCTTTGGTGTCTTCTTGCTCGAGAAGTTTCTCTGTAGCGCGAACAACGAGTGAGACTATTTCCTTCTTTGCGTCTTCTACCATTTTATTCTTTTCTGCTTCAAGGATTTTCTTGCCATTTGTAATCATCTGTTCGACGTCAGCATTTGCCTGTGCGAGCATATCTGCGCGCTTGCCTTCTGCTTCTTTTTTTCCTTCTTGGAAGAGCACGTGTGCTTCTTCGCGGGCTTTTGCGAGCATTGCATCGTATTCTTTTTGTGTTTGTGCGAGGATTTCTTTATTCTTCTTTGCATCATTGAGACCTCCTTTGATTTCGGTATTTCGTTCATGCATAACCTTTTTGAGGGGTTTGTATGCGAGGAAATAAAAAACAAAAAGTACAATCAAAAAGTTGATGGCTTGTGCAGTGATGATATACCAGTCGATATGAAATGTAGAGATAAATGAATCCATTGGAAGTTATAAAGTAAAAAGTTATAAAGTAAAAAGTTTTGGCACCTAGATTCTAATAACTAATGGTGATAGAGAATCACTAGTTATTAGTGGCTAGTCGCCAATCGTTGTTATTTGATTGAGAATGCGATAACGAGAGCGTAAATAGCAATCGCTTCAGCAAACGCACACGCAATAAGCATTGGAACGAATACTTTGTTTCCTGCTTCTGGATTGCGACCGATTGCTTCCATTGCCTTTGATGCAATAAGACCGATTGCAATCGCTGGACCGATAGATCCAATCGCGATTGTCGCAGCTTTTGCGATTTCAGGAATGTGTGTAACTGTTTCTGTCATAAAAATATTTTATTAATTATTGATAATGTTTGACCTCTGTATTAATGAACCATTTCTGGCGTGTGTTTCGTCTCTGTGTGGTGTTCTTCGTCGTGATCATGGTCACTTGCTGCCATTGTATAGTAGACAAGTGTCAGGATTGCAAAGATGAATGCTTGGATAACTCCGACAAATACTTCGAGAATCAAAAACGGAGTCGGTACAACATACACCATGATTGCTGCCATTGAAGCGAGGAGAACCTCACCTGCAAAAACGTTTCCAAAGAGACGAAACGAAAGTGAAGCGATTTTTGCGCATTCACCAATAAGCTCGAGAAATCCAACCGCAAACATGATTGGAGCTGTGAGAAGTATCGCGGGGTCCTTCTTTACTTTCGATGGAATCTCTCCGAGCGCCTTTAGATTAACATATTTATTGATTGTTTTCCATATACCAATAGAAAGTATTCCAAAGAGGTTTGCACCCAATACAGAGAGTATTGCAAGCGGAAGTGTACCATTCACATCTGCTGTTCCACTACGGATGAGTGGAATAAATGCCATACCGTGATCTGTCGCATGAATAAGCCCAAAACCTCCAAGTGGCATGATTCCGAGCCAGTTGTTGATAAGGACAAACATGAACACTGAAAATACAATAGGAAATGCACGCTGGGTGATACGAGGGTCACCGGTGACTTGGTTGCCGAGAGATTCTGCTCCTTCGAGGATATATTCAAAAACATTCTGAATACCTCGGGGTATTTTTTTAAGAGAAAAACGAATTGCACATGCGATCAATATGATGATAAAAACAGCAATCCAACTTGTAAAAAGTGCGTTTGTTACCGTGAGTGGTCCAATATGAAAAAGAGGTTCAGCATACAGTGTCGCTTCGTGTGGAATAAGTGTGTCTTCTGTGTGAGTTTCTCCTTGTACTGGAGATGTTTTTTCTGTTGTTGTATTGATACTCATATTGAGGGTAGTTATTTTTTCTGTGAATCAAGATAATGGAGTATGTATTTTTTCATTTTAAAATACGAAAGAATAAGTGCAAGTGAAGTACATGTTACTGTACCGTAGGGAGTGATGTGATACGTCTCATCGATATACGCACCGAGATAGACACTTGCAATAATGGGTACTGCAATAAGTGTGGATATCTGGACAAAAAGAGTGATTCCTGGTTTCCACCATGCACCTTGAATATCTTTGTTTTGCATAAAAAGAAAAGGCCGAAGCCGTGGATACTGTACCAGAAAATTGCCATATTTCCAAGTTTTTGCTATATTGTTCTTATTGTTTTTAATAAAAGCAATATGCGTGTGTAGTTCAGTGGTAGAACGCTGTCCTGAGGGCGCTAAACGGTTCGTTCGTTAAAAATAAAAAGGTGTTAATTTCTTGCGTGCGTGTGTAGTTCAGTGGTAGAACGCTGTCCTGATAAGACAGAGGCCGAAAGTTCGATTCTTTCCACACGCACGCAGGACGGTATAACCTTTTTATTTTCTAACTCACTGCCGTTTAAAAGACAGAGGCCCAAAGCTCCCGATTTCTTACACAGTAATCTGTGTGTTGAAATCGCAGTCCTATCAGGGTTCGATTCTTTCCACACGCACAATAAATCACCCCTTCGGGGGTTTTTTTGTGCGTGGGTTTTAAAACTATAAACAAAAATCCCTCGTCATTATGACGAGGGATTTTTGCGATAGAGTGAATCAACTACGTAATCGTATTATCGATTTCCGCGGAAACCACCTGATTGTGGGCGAGCTTCCATAGGGCGAGCTTCGTTCACTGTAAGATTACGACCTTCGTAATCCTTACCATCAAACATTGAGACAGCATTGTCTGCATCAGCATCGTTTTCCATTTCAACGAAACCGAAGCCCTTTGAACGGCCAGTCATCTTATCCATGATAATTGTTGCTGAAGCAACTGGACCTGCCGCTTCAAAGTGAGCTTTGAGCTCATCGTTAGTAGTCTTGTAAGGAAGACCACCAACATATAATTTCTTTGCCATATATGACAATGTGCTTCTCGGAATAATACTTTGTAATATTATTCTTCGAAGAAAACTAATTTATAAATGTAATCGCAAAAGCTGATTTCATTTACATGCCTCAATGTTTGCACAACGAAGAATGAAACTAATACCAAAACATAAGCAAACTACTAGAATATAGTATACCACACAATGTATCAAAGTAGCAAGGATTTGTATTACTCTTCATCTGCGTCCCCTACTGTTCCACTTGCAAGTGCATCGAATATTTTTTGAGTATTTCCTTCCATAATAGAAGGGATATTTGACCATGATTGCTTGATTCGATGGTCGGTGATTCTGTCTTGGGGGAAATTATATGTACGGATTTTCTCACTTCTATCCCCTGTTCCAATTTGACCTTTTCTGTCAGCGGAGTATTTCTTTGCCTCCTCTTCTTCTTGCATTTGTTCAAGTTTTGCAGTCAAGATAGCCATTGCTCTCTCACGGTTACCAAGCTGTGAACGTTCACTCGTACAGCGAACATCAATCCCTGTTGGTTTGTGAATCAAACGCACGGCTGTTTCAACTTTGTTCACATTTTGTCCTCCTGCACCACCAGAACGTGAGTATTCCATGTCGAGGTCGGCTGGATTGATAACAAATTTTGTTTTCTTGCGGATAGGTAAGATAGCAACAGATGCAGTTGATGTATGAATACGTCCATTTTTCTCTGTTGCGGGAATCCGTTGTACTCGGTGGACACCTGTTTCGTATCGGAGAAGTTTATAGACATCTTTACCTTTTATTTCAAATGAAGCTTCTTTGTACCCACCGACATCATTTGTTGATTCACTAATAGTCTTGATACTCCAACCATTATTTTCAGCGTAGCGTTCATACATATGAGCTAATTGCCATGCAAAAAGTGATGCTTCATCACCTCCTGCACCAGCGCGTACTTCAAGGATAATTTCGTTTGGAAATTCTTCTTCCTCTTTTTCGGCTTTGAGTATCTCATCGAGTTGTCTATCGATAGCTTCTTTTTGGAAACGAATATTTTGTAACTCTTCCTCAGCTAAATCACGCAAACTCTCGTCAGTCGCAATCATTTCATTCACTTTTGCTTCTTCTGCTTCAAGGCGTTCATATTCAAGGGCAAAATAGCTTGTTTTGTGGTCTTTTTTAAGTTGTTCGAGGTCTTTATTCATAGTCTTATGTAGTATATCAGACATATAAAAAACCGCTCATAAAGAGCGATTTTTTATATGTTTATTTCTTTGAAGCAGCAACTCGCTTTTTGAAACGGTCTACACGACCTGCAGTATCGAGTACTTTGTCGTTACCTGTAAAGAATGGATGACACTGACTACAGATTTCGATGTTCATCTTTTCGAGTGTTGAACCAACATCAAAAGACGCTCCGCATGCGCATGAGACGGCTGATTTGTTTGTGTGTTTTGGGTGAATATCTTTCTTCATATGTCGTGTAATGCTATCACTTTTATGCTAATTTTGCAAGAGATCAATGTTTTTCTGGATTCCAGCCTTATATTTCATAACACTATTACTATATGAGCACGTAGAACCACCTGTACCATAGTATTTACATGCTGCACGATGCTGAGCACTGGTGCTTGCTCCTACGGCCCCAAGGTCTGTCAGGTACATTGCTGATGCCATAAATGCATCTCGAGGGCTCCACGGGTTCGCTTCTCTTCCAAGGAGGCTTCTCAAGCGTCCTTCAAACATTTTCCATGTTGAAGGGATAAATTGTGCTGGCCCCATCGCTCCTCCCCATCCAAATGGTAGATCTTTCTTTTTTGTTGCTGAATTATATCTGTAGTCTGTTATCCAGCATGATACGCGAGTTGTTGTGTAGTCAATACCAAGCTTGCTTGTAATACTTAAAAACACAGGAGCATCACGAGTTGGATGCATGACACGGATTTGTGCGCTTCCCGTATTTGCACCTTTTCCGTTTCCTGTTGTTGGGTCAGTAAGGAAACATTGTCCTACGTTTTTACCCAGGTTACTTTCTTGGGTGAGAATAGCCAAAAGGAACGCAGGGTCAATACCCGTTTGTTTCTTTGCTTCATTGGCGTATGCGAGTGCTGTTTCAAAATTAATCTTTTCTGTTCCTCCGATAAGATTAAAGATTGCAGCAAGAATCTCTGAACGACGTTTTGCTTTTTCAGCGAGCACTTTTTGATACTCAGTTTCTTTGTTTTTACTAATAGAAAGAAGTTTCTTCTTTTCTGATTCATTGAGTTCTACTTTACGTTTTGCATTTTCAAGTTCTGCTTTTGTGTCGACTTCTTCATCCTTTTTCTTTTCAAGAGATTTCTTTTCTGTTTCTGTTTCTGTGCGAATACCTTTGATTTCATCTACAGAGTCTTTGATTCCCTCTTTGATTGATGAAAAAGCAACAACATCACCATACGCTTCAGAGAGTGTTTCGTTTGAAAGAATAACCCCAATCAATGTTTTATCATCGAGTTCTCGGTCTTTTCGGATGAGTTGCGCAAGGGATTGCTTCTCTATCTCTATTTGAGTATTGAGCGTTTTGATTTTAGTCGTTTTTTTTGTGATTTCACCTCCAAGTTTTTGAATGGTGAGGTTTTTTGCCTTGATATCAAGTTGTGCTTTTGTGATTTGGGTTGTGAGAATTGCAATATCTCGAGAAAGAGATACTGATTGACCTTTTTGACTTTCAAGTTCTTTTTGTTTTTGGGCAATTTCTTTTTCGAGGATAGAGAGTTCGCTCTCGAGACGAGCCTTGTCTGCTTGGGCGTTATCAAGAGCCACATTTGCATGTACAACAAGAGCACCTTCTCGAGGGCTTATGATTCCAAGAACAAGAATACCTATAAAACAAAAATATCGAATACCACGATTCATATACATAGAGTATATCATACAAAAAATACCCCTTGGACTTGCCAAGGGGTATTTTTTGTCCTCGTATTATTCTGCTTGAGGTTCTTCACCTTCTTCTTTTTTACCTTTCTTTTCAACTTCGATAGCTGAGAGATCAACAGGTGTTTCTTCTTTTTCTTCTTTTGCTGCTGCAACGAGTGCAATAACTTCTTCTGCGTCAGTAATGAGTATGACACCAGATGGAAGAATGATATTCTTTGCATGAATCTGATGTTCGAGTGTCTCAAGGGGTGAGATATCGACAGAGAGAGTATGCGGAATATCTTTTGGAAGTGCTCGGATTTCAACTTCATGGAGAACTTTTACGAGTGTACCAAGTCCAAGCTTTTCAGCTGGTGCGACACCAGTAAATTCGAGTGGAACTGCCACTTCAACTGGTTTGTTGATATCAATCGCGAGAAAGTCAACGTGAATAGAGAATCCATGTACTGGATCAACCTGTACATCATGAATAAGTACATCAATCTTTTTTCCTTCGAGATCAAGTACGATTGCATTTGATTCGCCGGCTTCTTTAAAAATCTTCTTGAAGGCGACACTCGGCACGGAAATTGATGTGTTTTCCACTCGAGCGCCATAGACAACACCTGGAACCATACCGTTAGATCGTACAGTTGCAAGTTTTTCTGTCTTACTTCGCTTTGTTGCGGTTAATGTTTGCATAGGTCAGATAATACCATTAAAAACCAATGATTGCAAGTGGTATTTGCCTTATTCTTTTATGATATGCGAACGAATATATTCCTTTGTGGTACCTACCTTTTTACCAGGATTGCAGATATTTTGAGGGTCAAAAATTCTCTTTGTTTCTTCGAAAAGTGCATAGACTTTTTCTCCAAACATTTGAGGGAGGAATGGTGAGCGAATGATTCCATCATTGTGTTCAGCTGTCGTTGAGCCTTTGTATTCCAGAACAAGATCATATACCTGTTCAGATAATTCTAAAATTATTTTTTCTGTCGCAGGGTCGGTGAAATCCATCAATGGGATAATGTGGAAGTTTCCATTTCCTGCGTGTCCTGCGATAGTGTACGTTATCGGATAATGTTTGAGAATCAAATCAAGTTTCGGTAGGAATTCTGGCAAGAGTTCTGGTCGCACGATAATATCATCGATAAATGGTGCAGTATGTTTGTCTTTGACGTGCTTACGTAAGAGAGCGAAACTTTCTCGTCTGATATCCCAATATTTTTCTGATTCAGCTTGTGATTTTGTAATTCGTGTTTTGTATGGAAATTTTTTCAAGTCAGTGAGGAGTTTTTTTGCTTGTGCATCGATTATTTTTTCATTTTCTCCAGCGAATTCAATAAGAAGAATTAATTTTGGTATACCAAAGGTGCTCATCATGAATACTTCTGGCCAGAAACTCCACATAAATCGAATCATTCCCCAGATACCTTTCTTTTTGAGAAAATCGGGGAAGAATTTTATCGCGAGTTTCATTGTCGCATCATCGTATGACTCGAGACTTTCTGGGTGGTGTGGAAGGATTGTGTCTACCAATTCTCCTAATCGTGCGATATCTTTCATAAAAATCACTACAAGTTTCGATGCTTTCTTCTGTTCAACAAGATGAAAAGTGATTTTTGTCACAATACCAAGTGTACCCTGTGAGCCGACAATGAGTTTTGTGAGGTCAAATATCTCTCTTTCTTCATCCCATACATTCCATACATAGTATCCTGCAGAATTCTTTGAAACATTTGGTTTTGCATTTGTAATTATTTCTTTGTTTTCATTGATGAGTGCAAAGATATTTTTATACACATCACCTTCGAAATCCCCTTGCGCAATCTTGGCATAGAGTTCTTTCTTTGTGAGTGGTCGAACAGTGTATTCCCTTCCATCCGTAAAGACAACTTGTAGTTCTTTTATATAATCCTCAGTTTTACCGTAATTGAGTGTCTTTTCACCCGCAGAATTATTCCCTACCATTCCACCAACAGCATTCAAACTTTTTGATGCGGTATAGCATGGCAAAAGAAGGCCTTGTTCAAGTGTTTTTGGTTCAAAGTCTCGATAGAAACATCCTGGTTCAACAGTTGCTTCGCCAGAGATAGTGACATCGTGTGCATGAGGATATTTGGGTATGATTTGAAATGGAGTGACTTTATGTACAGAATGAATCTTATTCATGTACCGAGTTGTATCGACGATAATTGATTCGCCGATTGCTCCACCTGCCATGCATGTACCCGCAGCACGCATTGTGAGTGCGAGATTTGGATACTTACTTTTATTCTCATGTACCCATTTCACAAGTGCTTGGATATCAGCACTATCTTTTGGGAAAACAATTATTTCTGGGCGAACTTCGAGAAGTGACGCATCTCGCGAATACTTCGTCCGCGCTTCGTCGCTATCCTCAATGTCACCTTTAAAAAATTTTTGTAATTCGTCTTTTAGATTCATTCTTTGATACCTGAAAATAATTTTAATCGTGCTTCAACTACTTTCTCTACAGCATCAACTGCAGGCTGGAGGAATTTGTATGGAGCGACTTCGTTTGGATTATCGGCGAGAGATTTTTCCAGTGCTTCTCTGTATGCCACACGGATTTCTGTATTGATATGCACGATGTCGATACCAGCTTTAATACAATCAATAAAATCCCCACTCATTGTGCCTGACCCACCGTGGAGTACGAGTGGGACACCCGTTGCGTCACGAATAGCACGCACGCGTTCAGGGTGGAGTCGTGGGTTTCCGCCTCGGACCATACCGTGCACATTGCCTACAGATGGTGCGAGCATATCGATACCAGTTGCATCAACGAATGCTTTTGCGTCTTCGGGTGTTGTCATTGTTGCCTCACTCACGCCTTCAGGAATTGCATCGAGGATTTTTGATGATTGACCAATAAATCCAAGTTCTGCTTCGATCAAAATATCACGATTTTCACGCTTTCCGACTTCACGTGCATAGTCTACGCATTTTTTCGTAAGAGCAATATTTTCTTCGAGTGGCAGTTTGACTGCGTCAATAATCGCTGCGTCATACCCCGCATCAATTGCTTCTTTGACTGATTCAAAAGTATAGTGATGATCAGCATTTAGGAAAATCGGATAATTATCATTTTCGCGAATGCTTTTAATGAGTGCTACCGCTTGGTTTTTGCCTACAAAATCTTCTTCACCTTCTGAGAGTCCAATAATAACCGGCACATTGAGCTTTTTTGCCGCATTATAGATACCGTGGAGTGCCTCAAGATTTGAAATGTTAAAATGCCCAATAGCTATTCCCTTTTCATCCGCTTCTCGGATATATTCCCGTAGTGTCTTTGTCATATTTTGATTATACCATATCGTGATATAATCAAAATATGAATACACAGATAGATTTTCTCGCTATTGGCGATATTGTTTCAGAACCATTTATTAAATTACAAGATGCCCAAGTTCATTGTAATATCGATGAAGAAAACTGCATGCTCTCAATGCGTTTTGGCGACAAAATTCCCTATGAATCAGCCGAAATTTGCCACGCTGTGGGGAATAGTCCTAACGCCGCTGTTTCAGCAAGTCGTCTCGGGGTGAGTTCGTATCTTATGTCGTATCAAGGTGATGATCAGATTGGAAAAGAAAACCTTGAATCCCTTGCTCGAGACGGTGTGAGAACTGATTACATGCAAATCGTAAAGGGGCTTCCTTCTAATTATCACTATGTGCTTTGGTATGACGTAGAACGAACTATCCTCGTAAAACATACAGAATTCCCATACTCATTCCCTACTGATATTCCTGAACCAAAATGGATATACCTCTCATCACTCGCTTCGAATTCTACAGCGTATCATTTAGAAATTGCTGAATATCTAAAGCAACACCCTTCAGTAAAGCTCGCATTTCAACCTGGAACATTTCAGATGAAGCTCGGAACAGAGACTTTGAAAGATATTTATGCTCATACAGAAGTATTTTTCTGTAATTATGAGGAGGCACAAAGAATTCTAAAAACAGAAGAGAAAGATAAGATGACACTCATGAAAAATCTTCATGCACTCGGGCCAAAGATTGTCGTAATGACAGATGGTATCAAGGGTGCGTATGCGTATGACGGTACGGATGCGTGGTTCATGCCAGTATACCCACAGGAACCATTCGAACGTACTGGTGCTGGTGATGCATTTGCTTCGACATTTACCACAGCACTCCTCCTCGGTAAAACGATTCCAGAAGCATTAATGTGGGCACCGATTAATTCAATGTCAGTCGTACTTCAGGTGGGAGCACAAAAAGGTCTTCTCACTCAGGCACAAATAGAAGAGTTTTTTGCAAAAGCACCAGAAGACTATAAGCCAAAGAAAATAAATTAATATCTAAAAATCCCTTCAAAGTGAAGGGATTTTTAGATTGACAAATGGTGTTTAATTTGCTATAATACAAGACAAGTATATATTGTGTAAATTCATAAACCCCAACAGTATGCCTCTTCAAAATTCTGATCATTCACGTATTCCTCTTATTGTAAAAAAGAAGGAGTGCGAAAAAAGATGTGACCACATTGATGGTCAATTAGATTTTTTACACATTGAACTGTCTGACAGTCAAAGATGGGACGACATTCAAAGGTATCATCAGTTACGAATGAGTGTTTCCAGTTTGGTTGCTGAACACAAGAAGTTCAAGTTGCAATCTAAGGGATATCATTTAGCAATTTTATCCCATGATTTAAATTAAAAATTTAACACCAGTAAAAATCCTCACAGTATTTGTGGGGATTTTTTATTTTCTCTTCAAGACTTTCTCGACGGCATTTTCTATGTGTGATATTCCCATACCATAATGTTCGAGTAGTTCTGTTGGTGTACCTGACTGACCAAAGACATCGTGCACGCCGATAAATTCTATGGGCACGGGATAGTTCTGGGCTAAACATTCTGCAACAGCACTCCCCATACCACTGATTATCTGGTGTTCTTCGACTGTAACGAGTGCCCTTGTTTCTTTGGCGAGAGCGATGAGTGCTTCACTGTCGATTGGTTTGATTGTTGCCAAGTTCATAACTTTCACTTTTATTCCTTTTGCTTCGAGTTCTTTTGCGGAGAGAATTGCCTTGTGGACGAGCGCACCTGTTGCAATAATCCCTACATCAGCGATGCCAATTTCTGGGACAAAGACAATCTGTGCCTTCCCTATTTCAAATGGTGTTTCTTCTGTTGTGATGATTGGGGTTTTTTCTCGTGCGAGGCGAATATATGTCGGTTCTTTTGTTTGAGCAGATGCGATTGTTGCCTTCTTTGCCTCTATCGCGTCACACGGAGAGATGACAACCATGTTTGGGATTACTCGAGTGAGTGCGAGGTCTTCGACTGCTTGGTGTGTCCCACCGTCAGGGCCAACAGAGATACCTGCATGTGAGCCAGCAATAACAACCTTGCGGTTGTTATAACAAATCGTAGTACGGATTTGTTCCCAGTTTCTTCCTGGTGAAAACATTGCATAGGAAGATATAAAAGGAATCTTGCCCATTGCGGACATTCCACTCGCGACACTTGCGAGGTTTTGTTCAGCCACACCCATTTCAATAAATCGTTTTGGAAATTTATCAGCAAAGAGATTCATTTTTGTTGATTCAGTGAGGTCTGCACAGAGTGCAACAATATTTTCATTTTCAATCCCCGCTTGTAGTAACCCTTCACCAAAACCCTGACGAATAGGTGCCTGTTCGACATCGTTATTAAACAATTTAGTGTTCAGTTTTAAGTTTTGGTTTAGCATATAATTAAAGTGATATTGCAACACGTCTCGCCCCGTAGGAAGTTTTGCACGCACTTGGTGTAAAACTTTCCTTTGGGGTCGTTATTAAACAGTTTTGTATTAAGTTTTAATTTATCGTTTAACATTTAAAATTATTGATGCTCGCTTATAATTTGCCCACCAAGAGTTCGTAATTCTTTTAGTGCCATATCACCTTGTTCTTTGCTTGGTGGCATGCCGTGCCAATGATAATCTCGCTCAAATTCTTTTACACCCTTACCAGGGATTGTTCGTGCGATGATAACTGAGGGCATCTCGTAAACTGCTTTTGCTTTTTCTATTGCATCGTTTAATGCTTGAAAATTATGCCCATCAACTTCTTGTGTGTGAAAATTAAATGCCTCAAATTTTGCAATGAGATTATTGAGTGGCATGATATCTTCGGTGAATCCATCAATTTGAATATTATTTCTATCGACAATCACGATGAGATTACGAAGTTTTTCTTTTCCTGCGAGCATGAGTGCTTCCCAGTTTTGACCTTCATTGAGTTCTCCATCGCCAGTGAGACAGTAGATTGTCTTGTCTGTACCAACTCCAAAATCAATACGGTCAGCAAGTGCCATACCGACTGCCTGCGAGAGTCCTGAGCCAAGTGGACCTGACGAATTCTCGAGCCACGGCATATATTCACGGTGAGGGTGTCCTTGGAGACGTGTACCAAATTTACGAAGAGTGAGAAGCTCTGATACAGGCATATAGCCTGCATGTGCCATTGTTGCGTAGAGTACAGGGCAGATATGTCCATTTGATAATACAAGTCGGTCGCGTTCTTTCCATTCGGGGCGGTGTGGGTCGTGTTTCATTGTATGGAAATAAAGGAGTGTGAAAACATCTGCCATACCGAGAGGACCTGCAGTGTGTCCGCTCTTTGCTTCGACAAGCATTTCAATAATGCTCTGACGAATGAGATTCGCTTTTTCTGTGAGTGTATTTATTTTTTCATCAGTGAGATTTCCCATCACTTTAGTATATCACTATATACTTTCAAGTTCACGCATTGTTTCTCGAATATCAAAACTATTCATGAGTGCAGATCCTACAACGAGACGATTAGCACCTGCTTCTTTTAATGATAGAGCAGTGTGTTCGTTTACACTTCCATCAACACTGATGATGAGTTCTGGATATGTACTACGTAGTGATTTGATTTGTGAAAGCACTCGTTCGTCGAATGGTTCACCTTGTGCACCGATGTGTTCGATTCCCATACACTGCACAAAATCAACGTATGAAATAAAAGGTGCGAGTTCTTCTGTTGGCGTAGTTGTATTTATCGCGATACCGATACTAATATTTTCTCGTGTGTACATATCGAGGCCCTGGAGAAATTCTTTGAAGTGTTCTTTGTTTTGTTCTGCCTCAAGATGAAAGATTATTCTTTGAGCACCAAGACGAGTAAAGAATTCAAATTGTTCATGCGCATTTTGCACCATGAGGTCAAATTCAAAATTAACAGAATCCCAAAATGGTAATCCTTCTTCTTCGTTCATGATAGGGTCTATTGTTGCATAATCATCCTTGAAAAATGGCCATGTTTTTGATTGCACAAACACACCGTCACACATATCTATTTGAACTGTTTTTGTAATACCAACAACCTTCGCAAGTGAATTACGCAGGTCATTGAAATCTTGAGGAAGAATAGCGGGGATTATTTCAGTCATACTTAGTTAGGTTATCGTGGTTAGTTGCTAGGGTCTAGTTTGGTAATGCGACGAAGATGGCGAGGTTCGTCGGAGAATTTTGTAGTGAGAAAGAGTTCTACCGCTTGTTTCGCTTCTTCTTCAGTGATAAACCGTGCGCCAAGCGAGAGGATATTTGCATTGTTGTGTTCGCGGGTGACTCTAATCATATCCAGTGTGCCTCCGTAATATACAGAAGCACGAACACCCGTTATTCGATTTGCACACATTGCTTCACCTTGACCTGAGCCACCGAGAATAATACCGAAACTTTCAGGATTTTGTGCTACTTTTTCTGCGACTGGTTGTATGAAGTCAGGATAATCATCCTCATTATCAAGAGTGAAAGCTCCACAGTCCTCTACTTCATGATTTAAAGTACTCAAATATGTTTTGAGTTTTTCTTTAAGTTCATATCCTGCGTGATCTGAGCCAATGTAGATTTTCATCCGCCTAAATTTTTAACCCAGCACTCTTTCCTTTTAAATAAGAAAAATATGTGAGAAAAAATAAATTAAATTGGTAATAGATAGTTTTCATAAAATTTTTGGCGGATTCATTTCCGTCTATTATTTAAACGGTACTGTTACGATTAGTTGAACAGTTTCGTTTGCGAATTTCTGGTCAATGCCAAATTCTTTCATGTTAAGCGTAAAGTCTGCTGTGTATCCTGTGTCTGATTGTACATATGGGAATGTAACATCCTTTGTGATTCCATGAATGGTAAATGTTGCAGTCACCGCTGTTTGCGTCATTGATTTCATTGTCATTGAAGCAGTTGGATATTTTGTGGTATCAAAGAAGTCTTTTGTTTTGAGGTGTTTTGTTACAGCCTCGGTATCTGTTGAAAGACTATTCATGTCAACAGTCACGACACCCTGTAGTATCCCAGCATCTCCCCGTGTGAGTTTTGAAGTAATACCAGAAAAAGATCCTGTGTGTTCTTTGCCTGGACCGAATCCCTTGAATTCAATATATACTTTTGTGTTTTCAATATCTCGAAGTGAAGGTTCAGGGAGTACGCCACTTTCACTTGTCCCTGCAATATCAGTAACGATTGCTTGCGGGATGTTGTCTGCTGGTTTAGTCTGAATTCCCTGCCATGTGAAATAGCCGATAATAAGAAGCCCTACGATAACTAAAATTATTTTTTGCATATAGTTTTATTTGTTTATTTACTAATAATTATTTAATAGTTTGCCCAGTTTTAATCACATGGTCAACCAGTGTATATGTATACCCCATTTCGTTGTCATACCAACCCATCACTTTCACGAGATTCCCACCCACAACGCGAGTCATTTCGAGGTCAGCGATTGAAGCATGAGAATTGCCGAGAATATCACTCGAGACAAGCGGTTCATTGGTAATGGCGAACAATGTACTCCATCGAGCATCTTTTGATGCATTTGTGAGAATAGTATTTACTTCTTCGGCTGTTGTGGCGCGTTTTGCGATAAATGTGATATCGACAATTGATCCTGCGGGTACAGGCACACGAATAGAGATACCATCAAAGAGTCCTTCGAGTTCTGGAAATGCCTTTGTGACTGCAATCGCGGCTCCTGTTGAGCTCGGAACGATGTTTTGTGCTGCGGCACGACCCTCACGCATGTCTTTCTTGCTTGGGCCATCGACGAGTGATTGTGATGCTGTGTATCCGTGTACGGTATTTAAAATTGCTTTCTCGATACCAATTGTTTCGTGCATGATAGCGATAAGTGGTGAAGCAGCATTTGTCGTACAGGAAGCATTAGAAGTAATATCACACGTACCAAATTTTTCTTCATTGATGCCGAGGAGGATTGTTTCGCCAGATACAGTACCGTCTCCACCTTTTGAAGGAGCCGAAATAACCACCTTTTTTGCACCACAATCAATATGGAATTGTGCTTTGTCGTATGCAGTGAAGAGTCCTGTTGATTCAACAACAACATCAATATCTAAATCTTTCCATGGAAGTTTCGTCGTATCTTTTTCTGACACAAAGGTTACTGTCTTACCATCTATGACGAGATTTGTACCAGAAACCTCCACGTTATGATTCCATCCACGATATACCGTATCGTGACGGAGTAAGTATGCCAAGTTGTCTATCGAACCGAGGTCGTTAATTGCGACAATTTCAATCTCTGGTCGTTCCCATGCAATCTTTAAAAACGCTCTTCCAATTCTGCCAAATCCATTAATCGCTACGCGTGTTTTCTTTGCCCCGTTTGAATTTTCGTTCATATGCTAAATTAAGTTAATTAAAAATAAATTCCTTCTTATTTCCTTATTTCTATGGACACGCTAGAAAAATTCTTGCGGGGTCATATCCATATGAATAATTTAAATAAAGTGATATAGGGATATTGTACCAAATTAGTATGGGGATAACAAAAAGCCCCATAGGTATGGGGCTTTTTGTTATCCAATTAATTCTTTTAGTAATTTCTGAGCAACTGCAGGATTTGCACTTCCCTTTGTTTCCTTCATGATCTGTCCCACGAGAGACATGAGAGCGTTTTCTTTGCCACCTTTGTATGTCGCTACGACTTCAGGGTTTGCATCAATGATTTTCTGGACAATTTCTTTGAGCGCACCCTCGTCGTTTTTCTGAATCAAATCTTTCTCTGTGGCAATTTTCATTGGGCTTTCATCGTGTACAACAATCATTCCGAGGATATCTTTCGCAGTGCGAGAAGATATGAGTCCATCTGTTGCCATGCGTATGAGTTCTGCAAAGTGTTCACTGTTTGGAAGATTAATTTCAGGATTTGCTTTCTTTAGTCCGAGGTAATCAGAAGTGATATAGTTAGAAGCAGTTTTTATCTGTTCTGTTCCATTTAATTTACCTGCAACACCTTCAAACCACTCACCGAGAGTTCTATCGGTTACGTAACTTTCAATATCTTCATCTTTGATTCCATAATCCTTCTTGTATCGAGCACGCTTTGCTTCTGGAAGTTCGGGGAGTTCTGATTTGAGTAACTCCATATCGAGTGCTTTGCTCAAATATAGTTTTGGTAAATCAGGGTCAGGGAAATATCGGTAATCATTGGCGTTTTCTTTTTTGCGTTGCGAAAAGGTAATTTGTTTTGTTTCGTCCCAACCACGAGTCTCTTGGACTATTTCTTCTCCACGACCTGCATCAAGCAATTCTGTCATACGAGCTATTTCGTATTCGGCCGCACGTTCAACAGCTCGGAATGAATTGATATTCTTTACTTCACATTTTGTTCCGAATGTATTTGGGTCATCAGAAACAGAAATATTGAGTTCAACACGCATCTGACCTTTTTCCATATTTGCTTCTGATACGCCGAGATAGCGGAGAAGTAATTGCAATTCTTTGCCAAAATCACCTGCTTCTTTAGCGCTGTGAATGACTGGCTCTGTTACGAGCTCCATAAGTGGCACCCCAGCTCTATTGAAGTCGATTAAACTATGGTTGCCTTTGTCGCTTGCCCCGTAGGAAGTATTCTTTCCTTCGGGGTGTTTTGATGTCGCAGTATCTTCCTCGAGATGTACACGAGTGATTTTCACACCTTTTAATTCCCCACCTGATACAATCGGATATTTATATTGTGAGATTTGGTACGCTTTTGGAATATCAGGGTAGAAATAATTTTTGCGGTCGAATTCAGTAAAGTCAGCAATAGTTCCACCGAGTGCCATACCAACTTTTACGACATTCTCTACTGCCTGTTTGTTGATCACAGGAAGTGTGCCAGGGTGTGCCATACACACAGGACAGATGTTTTGGTTTGGTTTTTCTTCATCGGGATTATTTACACATCCACAAAACATCTTCGAGTTTGTATGAAGTTCAGTGTGAATTTCAAGGCCGATTGTAGTGTAATAGGTTTTTTCAGACATTATCTTCTTATACTAGCAAATGAGGCCCTATTTTCAAAGGAAAAACCCACACGAGGTGGGTTTTTAATGAAAACAATAAAGTGCTACTTTTTTTCAACAATTTCATACAATTCAACCGTTCGTGATCCAATCAGCACTGGATCATTGATCTGTATGGGGAATGATGGACGTTTGATGATAAGCCCGACATATGAGGGACTTCCTACTGATACACGAAGCATTGAACCTGTAGTGTCTTTGATGTACGCACTAAAGGTATCAACATCATAGATTGTTCCTTCTGAGTATGGTTCAAGGATATTGTAATTATTTATTGTTTCGTGGTGAACAACAACAATATCATCGGGTTCTACCATAAACAACGGAAGGGGTGTAGTAATGTGTTGTGTGCTTGTCGCTATTTCAACACTGTCACTTGTTACACTAACTACAGTACCCTGTACAGATCTTCGTATGCGAGGTGCATACGAGAGCAACTCTCGTGTTGTTCTCCTCTGGATCTTTTTCTCGACAGTGGGACTTTTGGGTTCTTTTGTTTGAATGTTTCGTACTGATGTAGTTACTACAGTTTTGTCGGGTTTTAGCCAGGTGGTAAGCCAAATAAAAAGAAGGATAATACAAATAAAGGGAGTAAAAATACGGAGGAAATTCTTCGGTGAAGAATCATTGCGGGGTGTATTCATATATTTTTTTTGTATAAGTATTTTACATACGATACCATCCAATGATGTTATAGTCAATGAGTTTATTCTATGGTTGAAAAAACACCTTAAATGTGCGATTATTTACCTATTGCCTTTTATGGTGATATGCCCGAGTGGTGTAATTGGTAGCCACGAGAGACTTAAAATTTCTTGCCATTTATGGCGTGTGGGTTCAAGTCCCACCTCGGGCACACAAATAGTACTAGAGGGTTTTGAAAGAGATAGTAATACACCTTAGAGGATGGCACAGATTTTTCCAGAAATACAAACTATTCAAAATTTAAAAGTCTCTCCAACTACTGGCGAGTTTAAACTTTTAACTTTTTTGGCTGAAAATCTTTCAGATGATTTTGAGGTATATTTTCAGCCTTATTTAAATGGAGATAATCCAGACATAATTATTATGAGAAAAGGTTCAGGTGTAATGATTTTTGAGGTGAAAGATTGGAATCTTAATAATTATGAACTAGGTAATAATAAAAATTGGTTTTTAAAAAATGTTCAAAATAATTATGAAAAGCAAAAAATTTACGAATCTCCCTTAGAACAAGTAAAAAAATATAAAGAAAATTTATTCAATTTACACATAGAAGATTTATTGGAAAAGAAAATAAAAAATTCAAAGTATTTTTCAATTATAAATTGTGCTGTATACTTTCATAATGCATCAAAAGAGCAGATTGAAGACTTTGGAGATACTGATGAATACGTGGATTTATTTGGATTCGATAATTTAACATCAGAGAATTTTATAAATGTTTTATCTAAACGCTGGATGAATAAACCGTCTAAGTTGTTTGATGATAATTTATATAACAGTTTTAAGAGGTTTTTTCAGCCACCTATTCACACATTAGAGCAAGGAATTGAAATAAAATATTCTTCAGAACAAGTTAAATTAATTGAAAAAATTTTACCTAGCCAACAAAAAATTAGAGGAATTGCAGGTAGTGGAAAGACAATTGTTTTAGCAAAAAAAGCCGTTAATGCTTATAAGAGGAATAAGAAAAAAATTTTAATATTGACTTTTAATATTACATTAAAAAATTATATTCATGATGCTATAAGCAAAATAAGAGAAGAATTTGAGTGGAAAAATTTTTATATTACAAACTACCATCAATTTATCAATACTGAGACTAATAATATAAATTTAAAATTTGACAACCTTAATGATTACAAAAATGAAAATTTATTTCATGGATATGAAGAGAAACTTGAGAAGTATGAAGCTATATTTATAGATGAAATTCAGGATTATAAAACCGAGTGGATAAGGATAATAAAAAAATATTTTCTTACCCAAAATGGAGAGTTTATTGTTTTTGGAGACGAAAAACAAAATCTTTACTTTAATAATTCTTTAGAAGAAGATGAGGAAAGTAAAATGAAAGTTCCTAATACTACAATTAAAGGGAATTGGAATAAATTAAAAGAGTCTTTTCGTTTAAGTGAAAAAATAGCCGAACTTTCAACTAACTTTCAAAAATATTTTTTTACAGGGAAATATGAGGTAGATCAAATTCAAGTAATAAAACAATCAAAATTATTTCCTTTATCTGAAGAAAATATAAAATATTACTCTTTTTGTTTGAACACAACAGTGATACAGATGGTAAAACAAGCATTGGAAATTATAAAGGAGAAAAACATACATTCAAATAATATTTGTTTTTTATCATCAAATATAAAAATTTTAAGAGAAGTTGATTTTGAAATACGAAAACAGTCTAAGGAATACACAAAAACTACTTTTGAAACTGAAGAAACATTTAATCAGTTGTGGTCAAAAAATCGTGGTTATATAAAAGAAGAGATTAATAATATTAGACAAAATAAAAAATTTAATTTTTGGATGAATGCAGGCATGATAAAACTATCAACTGTGCATAGTTTTAAAGGTTGGGAAATTCCAACATTATTTTTGATAATTAATAAAGATGACAAAAATGATGAACTTGTTTATACCGCAATAACAAGATGTCGTTATAATTTATTTATATTTAATATTGGAAATAAAAGATATGATAATTTTTTTACAGCAAACAAAGATTTATTAAATAATTAGACTCACACACAATAAAAATACACACATAATGTGTGTATTTTTATTGTGTGTGAGTCATCAGCAAAAGAAAAAGTCCATCAGGTTATACAACCCAACGGACTTAAACTAATCAACTTAAAAATATGAAAACATGAAAATTCAATCTAAAAATGAGCAAAATGTAAATGGGCGTCTCCCAAGAATCTTCTTGACGAACTTCGCGTGAACGTAGATGTATCACGGGAGAGCCCATTACAATCAAACTAAAACCTAACCTACCCTAAATGGTACTCTTCTCTCAAAATCTGTCAATAGGTATTAATTTTTAACCATATTCTTTGTAATTGGTGGTAGATAGAGTGCTGGGTCAAGATATGCACTCAAGGCAGCAATCGGTTGTGTGAATACTTTACCACCACAGCTTTTACTTGGAACAGTTGCGACATTCACACCTTCTGACGCATAAACCGCAACATGAAGATGAGGGCCCGTTGACGAACCAGTATTTCCTGAAAGACCAACAACATCTCCTGCCTCTACCCTATCGCCATTTTTGGCAGATATTACAGAGAGGTGTCCATAGGTACTCGAAAGACCATTGTCGTATTTGATAAATACCCACTTTCCGAACGAAGCACCTTTACATGCAATATCAGTATCACCAGTACCAAGCACTGTGCCGGTACCCATTGCCATAATCTTGGTACCAACAGCCGCACGAAAATCTATCCCATAGTGAAATCTTCCCCATCGTGGGCCGTATCGTGACGTGACGAGCACTGAACTCACTGGCCATGTAAGTGGAGAGGAACCTTCTTTTGGAATTGTTTTTTTGTTTAATATAAAAACAAGCTTTGCTTCATAATCATCGATTTCTTTTTCAAAAGCTTCTTTTCGTTTTTGTGTATCAGCCAAAAGTTTCTTATACGCAGATTCTTTGTTTTGTGTTTCTTTAAGAAGAGTATCTTTTTCTTTCGTGGTAACTTCTACGACTTGCTGTTTCTGTGTGAGTGTTTTCTTGAGTTCATTAAGGTTTTTCTGCTCACCTTCTTTGATTGTTTTTGTGACAACAAGAGCATTTTTTTCAACTTCTACCTTTTTGATGTGATTATGAATATCTTCATTCATCGCAACAATATCGTTGTATTCACGACTTGCATCATAGAGGCTGTCTTCTGATAAGACTCGCTCAACAATGGTGGTGGCATCTCGACGATAGAGTTCGTTGAGCATACGAGCAAGGGTTTCTTCTGATGTTTCAATAACCTTTTCCTGTTTTGTAATATTTGTTGAAAGAGCTCCAATCACGAGACCGGTTGCTTTAATCTTTTTTTCCGTTTGCTCTTTTTCCTTCACTAGCTTTGTACGAGTAAGCGTCAATTCTTTTATGATTTTTGCAAGTGAAGTTTTCTCTGTACTTGTTTGAGAAATTTGATCTTGGTATTTTTTAATTTCACGATCAAGCGCTTGGATTTGATTATTTGTTGCTTGTATTTGGTTTCGAATACTTTCTTCTGTCTCAGCATGAATAGTGTTTGGAAAAACGAAACAGAAACACAGAAAAAAAGTACCTATAAAATATCGATAATACATTACCTTCTTAGTATACTCTTATTTTGAGAGAATTTGAACTGCAGACGTGATACGAGCGAGGGTTTCTTCTTTTCCAAGGGTTTCAGCTAGTACAAATGGGTCTGGTGACTTATTGCGACCAGAAAGAAGATATCGGAGAGGCCATAAAATATCCCCTCGTCCTTTTTCTTCGGCGTATGGCCAAAGTATTTCTTTTATTTTTTCTTTAGTAAATTCTGATTGTGGAATAGCTGAAATGTATTCATGTACACGCATAAGATACTCCTTGAGGATTTCATATTTATTTTCTGTTGGTATTTTTGATGAGGCAAAAAAGAGTGAGTCTTTTTCATAAGAAGGATTGATAAAGAAATAGGTTAATTCACCTTCTGCTACCATCTTTGCAATATCAGTACCATTTGAGATTCGCTCCATAATAAGCGGTGTAATCGCTTTGAGCATCTCAGCACTCTCTTTTGTTTCTGGTAAAAAACCATTTGGAATAAATGATGTAATGTATTTTGTTTGTTCATCACGAGAGTATTTCTTGAGATATTCTCTGTTGAGCCAGTTCAATTTTTCATCATTAAATTGTGCACCTGATTTCCCTACTCGTGTAATATCAAAATCACGAATAAGTTCTTCTTTTGTGAGCATGTCTCTGTCATCTCCAGGGTTCCATCCAAGAAAAGCCAAGAAATTGATCATTGTTTCGGGAAGATATCCTTCTGTTCTGTATTGTAAAATATCTTTTGCACCATCGCGTTTTCCAAGTTTCTTTTTGCCATCAGACGCCATAACGTGTGGAAGTGTTGCAAATAAAGGTGCTTCTGCTCCAAGTGCTTCATACACAGAGAGGAATTTAGGGGTTGAGGCGATGAATTCTTGGCCACGCATAACATGTGTGACACCCATTTCTATATCATCGACAATGTGTGCAAAATTATATGTCGGATATCCATCACTTTTAATAAGCACGAAATCATCAAGTGCTTCTTCACCTGCTGAAAGTGTGCCATATACCATATCTTCCCATTCATATCGTTTGAGAGTTTTTACTTTAAAACGAAGTGGTTTTGTTTTGTCCCACGGCTCTGTTGTTTCTGGTCTATGTTCACGGAAAAGAAATGGCTTTTTCTCTGCCTCGCTTTTTTGTCGCAATATCTCGACTTCTTCGGCTGTGTAGGGGTCTTGGTATGCATATCCACTGTCTATTAGTTTTTGTGCATACTTCAGATATATATCTAAACGCTCTGATTGTATGTATGGTGCATGGGTACCACCAATTTCAGGACCTTCATCCCAAGTAATACCGAGCCAACGAAGTGATTCGATAATGTGTGCAATTGCTCCATCTACTTCACGCTCTTTGTCTGTATCTTCAATACGAAGAATAAACGTACCGCCGTGTTTACGCGCCATGAGATATGAATAAAGTGCCGTACGTACATTACCAACATGCATAAAGCCTGTTGGTGATGGTGCAAAACGAGTAACAATATTTCTGTGTGATGTTGTCATATTATTTTTCGTGTGAGAGTGCTATTTCAAGTGCAACACGTGCGATTACTTCTGATGCCTGTGGTGTCGCAAATGCACGTGCTTTTTCGTGCATACTGTCACGTTTTGATTGAGATGACATAATACGGTCAATCAGTGAGATAAGCAAGCTTGATGTAAGGTTGGGCTCTTCGATAACTTCACATGCCCCAGAGCGTGCATACGTAAAAGCGTTTTTGTGCTGGTGGTTCCCATGTGAATGTTCAATCGGAATAATAATCGAAGGTAACCCCCATGATGCAATTTCAAACAACGCTGACCCTGCACGTGAAATAACAAGAGATGAAGCACCGACAGCTTTTCGTGTTGCAAGTGTATGAAGATATGCAACAGGGTGATATCGACTAGCGTACTGACTTGTTTCAGTTACAAATCGAGCTCGTGACGAGACATCTTCAAAATGAATTTTTCCTGTTTGGTGAATAATCTGATATCGGGTAATGAGCTCAGGAAGAATATCGATAATTGCGTTATTTATCTTCTCTGCACCTTGTGATCCTCCAATAACCATAACCGTAGGAATCGCTGGATCGAGATTGAAATACGCATGTGCACCTTCTGATGAACCAGTAAGAATATCTCTTCGAACTGGCTGTCCAGTTACCGCTGTTTTCTTTATATCAAAAAACTGTGCTGCTTCTGGCCATGAGACAGCAATCTTCTTTGCAAAACGACCTGTCCATGTATTCAAACGACCCGGTACTGAATCTGACTCATGAAGAACAACGGGAATACGCAAGATTTTTGCTGCAAAGACAGCAGGAAATGCTGCATATCCACCTTTTGAGATAACAACATCAGGATAAATAAAAAACATACTCACCAGCCCCCAAAATGCTCCCGCTCCTGCCCTGAATATATCAACGATATTTCGTAGTGAAAAATAAATTCTCATTTTACCTGCAGGAACTTCGACGTATGTAATGCCATTTTCAAAAAGAAGCGTCGAATCATACGGAGTATTCGACATGTAATACAATTTCATATTGAGAATCTTTTGTTCTTCGGCAAGTATATTTAATTTTTCAGCAATAGCGATAAGTGGGTAAAAATGCCCTCCTGTACCTCCACCTGTAAGTAAAATTTTCATCCCGTTTAGAAGCAGGTCGCGGTTAAAAAAGCGACGTTACTCATCTTGTTAAAATTAATAAATTCTATTTTATCATTAATCATATCTTTATTTTCTGGATTTCGACCGCGGCTTCTAACGGGATTCATTCCTCTATTTTAGCGTATTTTCTCTTATTTTTCCACTACTGACTTTTTCGTATGGCTTGAAATATTAAGAATAATACCAACCATACCAAGTGAAAGAAGGAGTGCTGTTCCTCCCTGAGAGATAAATACAAGCGGTACACCGGTTAATGGAAAGACCCCTGTAATAGAAGCGATATTCATAAATGATTGAGCAGTCATAATGGTGATACAACCAGCGACAAACATCTTTGTAAATACATCTGGTGCGTGAAGTGCAATCCTGTATCCACGAAAGGCAAATGCAACAAATAAAAAAATAACAAGAACGCTACCAATGAAGCCAAGCTCTTCTCCAATAACTGCAAAAATAGAATCACCCTGTGGCTCAGGAAGGTAGCTAAACTTTTGAATACTTTGACCGACACCTCTTCCAAACATACCGCCCGAACCGATAGCAATGTGTGATTGCTGTATTTGCCACGCTGAAGTGCTTCCATTTTGGCTTGGATTTATAAACGTTTGTATTCGGTCTCGTAAGTACGGCGTGAAAAATACAAGTCCACCAAAGAGGACTGCAGACACAAGAAGTATCGAAAGAGCATGCTTCGCTGAAATCCCATGCATGAAAAGCATGCATGTACCTGTCACGATAATGAGAATCATACTTTTATGATCTGGTTGATTTACGAGAATCGCAATACTAATACCCACAAATACCACAAGAGGAATCGCACCAACACGAGCATCTGCGAATTTACCTTTGAACCATGACAACCATGCAGAGAAATAGATAATAAACCCAATCTTTAGAAATTCAACAGGTTGAAATGAAAAACCAAAAATACTTACCCAACGTGTCGCTCCACCATGAGTCATTCCGAGTGATGGTACAAAGACAAGTCCCGTGAGAATGATTCCAAGTATAAAAAAATAAAGTGCGTATTTTCTCCAAAACGTATACGGAATACGAAGTCCCGCATAGAGTACGATAACCCCCCCTCCGAGACCGTAGATAAACTGACTTGCGAGCACGTTGTAGAATTTATCTTCATTACGAGCAAGGATTCCAAGTGATGCAGAGGTAAACATAATAACCCCAATACCAACAAGGGCAATAACGATACCTAGAAATACTCGATCACCTTTCCACTTTTTCATTATGAGCTTAAGATTGAGAAGATAACACCAATAATCGCAGAAAGGATACCGACAATCCAATATCGCATGGTAACAGTGTATTTAGGCCATCCGATTGCTTCGAGGTGATGATGAAATGGTGCAACACGAAATATTTTTTTTCCATTACGATACTTTCGAGAAAGAATCTGGATAATACTTGAAAGTGATGTGATGAAAAGTGGAAATGCAATGACTGGTAAGAGCAGTACGGTATTAGTCAGAAATGCAACAACTGAAATAGTCACCGTAAGTCCAATCATGCCGGTCTCACCCATATAGAAACGAGCAGGTGGAATATTGAACCAGAGAAACGCAAGTGTCGCACCAGTCACAACCGCACAGAATGTCGCAAGGTCGATTTGGTTTTTGAAAAATGCAATCAATGTAAATGACATGAAAATAGATGCGATAACTCCACCTGAGAGTCCATCGAGTCCATCAATTACACTTGAAGAAAAAACACCGAGCATAATCAAAATAAAAAATGGAATAAAGAAATATCCAAGATCGACAAACCCATACCATGGTACATAGACAGCAGAAATACCAAGTTTAAAGAAAAACCATTGACCAATCACAGCACCGAGAACAACGATGATACCTATTTTAATATACCGAAGTACGAGAGGGTCTGTGAGCCACTTCCCTGTACCAAATATCTGCAGAAAATCATCACCAAGACCTACCAGAGATGCGACAACTAATGCAAAAAAAGGAAGCACTGTCTGACTACGACTCATAAAATACAACTTATCAGAAAGTGTATTTTGGAAAATAAAATGAATACATCCAAAAATAAAAATAGTAACAACGACAGACATCCAGACAATCATCCCACCGGTTCGAGGAGTTGAAAGTTCTGATTTGCCATCATGGATTTTATTAAAATCACCCTCTGGTGCAACATTGGTCGTTCGTGCAACTCGACGCCACATACGGTATTTATAAAAATAATGCGTGGCAAGAGGCGTCAGGAGTATTCCTACGACAAAACTCACCGCAGCTGGAAGAAAGATTTTAATAGCATTAGTCATTGTGTTCTGTTGGTTGTTCAGTATTTGAAAGAGATTGAACAACTTCTTTATATCCTGGTAATTGTTCGACGGACGTAATACCCATATATGCGAGCGTTTGTACGGTTGGACGATACACGACTTTTCGACTGTCGACACTATCAACACCACGCTCAATCAGTCCCCGTACTAAAAGGTTTCGAATAATAAAACTTGAATTAACGCCTCGGATATAATCAATCTCACTTCGAGTCACTCCGTTTCGATATAAAATAATCGACAGCGTTTCAAGTGCGGCCTTTGAAAGCTCTTTTGTTAATTCTTCTTTTCTAATTGCTTCAATACGTGCACTTAATTCACCAGACACACCGAGAACAACTGTATCATTATGATATACCAAAACCAAACCACGATTTATATATGATTCTTCGAGCTTTTTGAGCGCAGACGTAATAGCTTCCTCTGATACGTCCAATAACTCTGCTAATTTCTTGAGAGATATTTCTTCTCCCTTAAAAAAAAGGAGACCTTCGATTTGTGCTTCAAGTGAAATCATAGAGTACGGGGGTGTATTTCTTTTGCCTGTTTATTAATATGAATATCCTCAAAAGAATTATTTTGAATGACATCAATCAAACCTTCACGAACTAATTCTAACATAGCCAAGAATGAAACGATAACATGGACTCGTGCTTCGGTTTGATTTTCTGAACCATGACTTTTTGCAAATTCACGAAACGACAAGTTCATTGCACGTTCAATACGGTCCGTAAGTCCAGAAATCATTTCATCAATACGGATAACTTTTTTAATTTCAATTTCAGGTAATGCTTCTTCTTTCTTTGGTACATGATGAAGCACATCCTGTATCGCTGTTGCGACACTGACAAGTGTCATTGATGAATCAGGGGCAAAGAGGGGTTCACTCCAAATACGATCACGAGGGAAAAAGATAATTCGTGACCCATAGAGATTTTTAACTTCAAGTGATGCATTTTTTATTACTTGGTATAATCGGAGTCTGTGTTCGAGATCTTTGATTTTGTCCTCTTCATCAACTGTCAATTCAAGATTTGGTAAAAGTGAACGAGATTTAATAAGGATAAGTGTTGCTGCAACGAGTACAAATGATGACATATTTGCAATCTGTCTTTCGTGGTGTTCTTCTCCAAGATTTTTAACATAGAGAATATACTCAGCGGTGACATCGGCAAGCGAAACTTCATTTACAAAGAGTTTTCGACTCTCAACAAGTGAGAGCAGTACCGCAAGGGGGCCTTCAAACGAAGGTGTCCGTACGTGATACACAGATGTACTACTCTCTGTCATATGATTACTTTTTTACGGTACAGGTAATACCAAGTTCTTTTAATTGAGCATCCGATGCGTGGCTTGGTGCACCCATCATGAGGTCGCGACCCTCTCCTGTCTTCGGAAATGCAATAACTTCACGAATGTTTGGTTCATTCTCAAGAAGCATTACAATACGATCAATACCTTGTGCGCATCCACCATGTGGAGGTGCACCATATTCAAACGCAGTAAGCATATGACCAAAACGTGCATCAATTGTTTCTTGCTGTAACCCGAGAATTTTAAATATTTTATTTTGCATTTCTCGTTTGTGAATACGGATAGACCCGCCACCAAGTTCGTACCCATTGAGTACGATATCGTACGCATTTGCACGAGCAGACAAAGGGTCAGTGTCGAGAAGGTGTGCATCTTCTTCTTTTACAGAAGTAAATGGGTGGTGCACTGCACCTATCTCACCGTCCTTATTCTTTTCAAACATTGGAAAATCTACTACCCAACAAAATGCGAGAAGGTTAGGGTCTTCTTTATTTGTGCGAAGGTCTGGTTTATCATTACCGTATTTTTCCATTGATTCTTTGTAGGTAAGACGTGGAAATGGAATCTCTTGAATCTTTTTTTCTGGATACAATGTTTGTACCATTTTAATAAACATTTCTTCTGTATATGAAATAATATCTTCTTGTTCAATAAAAGAAAGTTCGTAGTCGAGCTGTGTAAATTCTGGCTGGCGATCACCACGAGTGTCTTCATCGCGCATACATTTTGCAACTTGGAAATATTTTTCAAAACCCGCAACCATTGCGAGTTGTTTGAATTGTTGTGGAGATTGAGGAAGCACATAGAAATTACCTGGTTCAAGTCGTGATGGAACAAGATACTCACGAGAACCCTCAGGAGTACCCTTTGTCATGATCGGAGTTTCTATTTCAATAAAATCATGCGCATGCATGTGTGAACGGAAAAAAGAAATGATTTTATCTCGCATGCGAATATTTTTCTGCATACGACCAGTACGAAGATCAAGATATTTATATTTCATACGCACGTCTTCATTGATACCACTTGTATCTTCATTGATAGCAAATGGTGGTGTTTCTGATTCATTGAGTACTTCAATGCCAGTTATTTCAAGTTCAATATCACCATTTTGTACATCGTGCTTAATACTTCTTTCAGGGCGTTTATTTACAATACCAGTGACCGCAAGCACCCATTCAGTACGCACATTTTTGACTTGCTCCATTGCATCGGTATGGTTTGGAAGTACGACGCATTGCACAAGACCTGTCATATCACGCATGTCCATAAACACAAGTTTTCCTTGGTCTCGTCTCACATCAACCCAACCAGAAATAGAAACAGTCTCCCCTACGTGTTCTTTTAAATCTTTATTGTAAATACGTTTTTTCATATCTTTTTACTCTAGCACAAAAATTAAAAACTATTCTATTAATGTAAATCCTTTGCAATGAAAAATTCATACGGCACAGAAATGATAAATACAAGTGCTACAAATAACCAATAAAACGGAGCCCACGCAATAAACAAAATTATATCCTCATGCTTCAATGCCAAATATTTCTTTTGTATCTTTAAATTTGTTTTATTGAGATACACATAGAGTGGACCAATCAATACCGTAAGTAAAATTCGAATATATTTCATATTATATAGTTACGCCTACTTTTTCTCGAACAACCGCCATCTTTGCTTCGACAATCATACGTGCTTTTTCTGCACCTTTTCGCAAGATATCTTTGACTAATTCTGGATTATTCTCGTATATTTTACGTTTTTCTCGGAGTGGACCAAAGAAAGAGATAATTTCTCCGTAGAGCATGTCTTTTGATTCTTTGTACCCAAGACCACCGTTTGTGTATCGACTACGGAGTACTGCTAGCTCATCTTGATTGAGAAAAAGTGAATGTAATGCAAAAAGAGTACAGGTGTCTGGGTCTTTTGGCTCCTCTGGTGTCTTTGAGTCAGTAACGATACCCATAACAGCTTTTTTAATTTCCTCATCGGTACCAAAAAGTGGAATTGTATTTCCATAACTCTTTGACATTTTACGACCATCAGTACCAGGAACAATAGCAACATTTTTGAGAATCATCGCTTCGGGGAGTTTGAATGTCTCACCAAATGTATTGTTAAATTTCTGTGCAGTATCACGTGCGTATTCAATGTGTTGCTTCTGGTCTTGTCCGACAGGAACAATATCTGCATCCTGAATAAGAATATCTGACGCCATAAGAATTGGATAATCAAAAAGACCGACCGTTACTTCTTTTGCCTTCATGTGTGCATCTTTGTATGATGTTGCACGCTCCAAAAAAGGCATCGGTGTCAAACAATTAAAATACCATGTGAGCTCAGTAACCTCTGGGATATCAGATTGCTTGAAAAGCACCACATTTTCTGGATCAAGTCCACAGGCTAAATAGTCCATCGCAACAGCAAGGATGTTTTTTGAAAGAATCTCTTTGTTGTGTACGGTTGTAAGCGCATGCAAATCAGCAATAAATATTGATGCATTATACTCGTTTTGCAAATCAACAAATTGCTTAATAGCACCAAAATAGTTACCAATATGGATTATTCCTGATGGTTGAATACCCGAAATGAGTCGTTTTTTCATATTAATCTATCATATCAAAAAGAGCATTATTTTGCACACCTCAAAAAGTGACTCTAGTTACCCACAGGGTTATTCAGAGGGTTATCCAGATTTTATGATTTTGACTTTCGAGCACTGTGCTACAATACGTCCTATGGCAGACAAAAAACAAAATCTCCGTATCCCCCCACAAAGCCTCGATTCAGAAAAGGCAGTACTTGGCTCAATTATGCTTCGACCGGGTGCTATTCATGAAATCAGTGACGGTATTTCTGCTGACTCATATTATTCATCAAAACACGGCATGATTTATGACATCATGCTCGAGCTTTCAAGTAAGGGTGAACCGATTGATATTTTGTCAGTCTCTCACAAACTCGCAGACCGTGGACTTCTCGACCAAATCGGTGGAACAAATTATTTAAGTGAAATCACAAACTCCGTTCCTGCATCAACAAACATAAAACACTATGCAGATATTGTCGCAAAGAAAAATATCCTTAGAAAAATCATTGATGCTGGTACTGACATCTCTGAACTTGGTTTTCGAGAAGAAATAGAAGATGTTTTTGAGGTACTTGACCAAGCCGAGAAAAGAATGATGAATATTGGCACACATACAGCCAACCACACATTTTCTGTTTTGAAAGATACACTTCCTGAAGCCTGGAATCGTCTTGAACGTCTCCATGAAAAGAAAGGAGAACTCCGTGGTGTACCAACAGGTTTTCGTGATCTCGATAAATACCTCTCTGGTCTTCAGAAATCAGACCTTATTATCTTGGCGGCTCGTCCATCTGTCGGTAAAACAACACTCGCGCTTGATATCGCCCGACAAGCAGCACTCAATGCAGGAACACCAACAATGATCTTCTCACTTGAAATGAGTACACAGCAACTTGTCGACCGTATGCTTGCAGCACAATCACGCGTGAATGCATGGGATCTCCGTACGGGTAATCTCTCTTCAGAAAGTCAATTTTCTAAAATCCGTGATTCTCTTGATAGTCTTTCAAAAGCACCTATCTTTATTGACGATATGGCTGGTAGTTCTATTGTTCGAATGAGATCTATCTGTCGTCGAATCAAGGCTGAGCACGGTCTCGGACTTATCATTGTTGACTATCTCCAGCTCATGTCGACATCAAAGAATTATGACAATATGGTCAACCAGGTAACCGAAATCTCACGCTCACTGAAATCTCTTGCAAAAGAGTTTGATGTACCTGTTATTGCTCTTTCACAGCTTTCTCGTGCAGTGGAATCACGAGGAGGTAAACCTCGCCTCTCTGACCTTCGTGACTCAGGATCTATCGAACAAGATGCCGATGTTGTTATGTTTATTCACCGAGAAGATAAAGGTAAAGATGAAAGCGAGCGAACGGGTATTACTGAAATCCTCATTGAAAAACACCGTAATGGTCCTGTCGGTATCATACAACTCTTCTTTGATGACAAAACAACAACATTTATGAACCTCGATAAGTCAAATATCCATGACTTTGCTTCATCATTTGGTCCAACCGAAACAACACTTGATCAGTTCTAAATACACACATGAACCCTATTGAAAGTCTCGCACAATTATTTAAAGAATTCCCTGGTATTGGAGAACGCCAAGCCAAGCGTTTTGTGTATTTTTTACTTCACAAACATCCACAATATGTGAGCGATTTGAGTTCCGCAATTGAAACACTCAAGAAAAGTATCCGCCAATGTACCTCATGTTTCCTCTTTTTTCAATCAGAAAATGTATCCCTATGTGAGACCTGTAGGAATACAGCAACAGACACATCATCACTTCTTATTATTGAAAAAGATGCCGATTTTGAAAGTATTAAACGAAGTAAAACATACAAGGGTATGTATTTTATCCTTGGTGGCCTCGTGCCTATCGTTACCAAAGAAACGCCCTCTTTTGTTCGCACAAAAGAATTACTTCGGACTATCGAAGACCGTGCTTCAAAAAATGTACTCAAAGAAGTAATCATCGCGCTCTCACTTAACCCCCAAGGTGAACATACTGATATGTACATTAGAGAAATTCTTGCCCCACTCGCACAAAAATATAGCCTTGTCATAACAAGTCTCGGACGTGGACTTTCGACAGGCACCGAACTCGAATATTCTGACAGTGAGACAATAAAAAACGCTCTTCGCAACCGTGGATAGGTTACGAAAAGCGTTTTGATTATCCCGACACTTTGTGTGGGGATTTTTTGTGTAGGATAAACGAACGATGACTCTTGATAAGACTAATCTGTAAACCAACAAAAATTTCAATTTCTTTTTCATACACTTGCCCTGTGCCAAGCATAAGAATAGAGTGTAATTTTTTTGATTCAATACCAGTTTGTATTAAAAAATAGTCATGACCATCTCGGATTCTTCCAGCTGATTGAAATACGAGTCCAATATTTTTATGAATCCATAGTGGGTTCGTCAAAAGATTGAATGCGAATTCTGGTTTACCAATACGATGGTCTGCAGAACCGAAGGCACTGTAATTGATTGCAAAGTTACAATTTGTAAACCAATTTTCAAATGGCTGATAATCTTGAAGATATATCTTTGGGCCGATTTGGAAATGGTTTCGCTCTGGGTGTGCACCAAATAAATCATTGTCGAATGAAAAACCACAATAAAGATATTTGTACAATTGGGGGTCATACGTAACCGTATAATCATAGGTTTGTGTTGAAATATTATATTCAACAAACCATGAAAATTTAGAAGGTATGAGAGAAACATCGATGAGGCCATTACTATTTGCAATGTAATGGTTTTTAGTAGGTGTCCATTGTGCTTCAACCTCGATTACTCGAGGAGTAAGCAACGAGGAAGGAGAATGCTGGGAGAAAACGTTTTGTACTGGAAGGAACAGTATAAACACTGCCCAAATACGAAGTACCCTGTACCTCGCATTGATAAATATTCGCTTAATATTCATTGATTAGGTTATATTTGCTTTTTCAGAACCTTATGAAAATTCATCAGGTCTAGTAAAAGCATATACAACTACTATCAGTTCGTGTATATTTCGGAAACAGTATACCACGCATATACCATAACGCAAAACGTATATCCACATGGATATACGTTTTGTTATTTGATTGCTGAGATTTTTACTTCGACAAATGGTTGTCGGTGGCCATTCTTCTTGAGATATCGGCTCTTTTGCTTATATTTAACCACTTTGATAGTTTTACCTTTGCCAGCCTTCTGGAAGAGTGCTTCTACGGTCGCATCTGCGATATACGGAGCACCAATAGTTGTATCAGTACCATTATCTACAAGGAGAACCTTATCAAAAACGATTTTGTCACCGAGTGTGTATTCACCAGCGATTTTTTCGATTTTAATAACATCACCAACAGCAACTTTGTACTGCTTTCCGCCTGCCAAAATAACTGCAAATTCAGTTGAATCAGATGCCGTCTTTTTAGTTGTCTTTTTTGCTGTTGCCATAATATATAATGATATCTGAGGGGCCCTTAAAGGGGGCTTTCCACAGGACTCTATAATACACAAAACCTTTGAAAAATGCAAGGGACGGGCTATACTATAGCCTATGATATCTACATACACCTACAAGAATCTTACCTGGGTTGATCTCCAGTCACCACACCAAGACGAACTTGTACATATTATGGAAAGATACGCTATTCCAATGGCGATTGCTGAGCAGGTGAGCACAGATAGCCCCCATTCAAAAATAGAAACCTATCCCCATTTCACCTATCTGATTCTTCACTTCCCTACAAAAGAAAACAATAGTGATACAATCACTACCGAAGAAGTAGACTTCATTATTGGTGCTGATTTTATCATTACGACACATTACGGCCCACTTGATTCACTTCATTCTTTTTCAAAAAAATTCGAAAAGAATATGATTCACGATAAACACATTGATCACACCCATGCTGGTTTTCTCTTTGGGTATCTTCTTCAGACACTTTACAACACAACCCGTGGAGAACTCGACAAAACACATGTATTTGTAAAAGAAGCAGAGAAAAGGGTCTTTGATGGTGCCGAAGAAGAAATGGTCACGGTAATCTCTCGTGCAAGTCGTCAATTACTCGAGTTTCGCCAAGCTCTTCGTTTTCATGGCGATGTTCTTACTACACTCGAGTTCTCACTCGTAAAAATGTTTGGTGAAGGTTTCCGTCCTCATATTAAAGAAATCAGTGATGAATACGTACGAGTACAAGACCGCGTTGATGGATACAAAGAAATCATAGATGATATTCGTATCACAAATGATTCACTTCTCGCAAATAAGACAAATAAAACAATGAAAATTTTGACAATTATTACATTTCTTATCTCTCCTATTACGATAGTATCGAGTGTTTTTATGATGAATACTGATTTTGTTATGATTAAAACACCATATCAACTTGGAGTAATCATCAGTAGTATGGTGCTTCTTAGTCTTATTACCTTTATCTATTTTAAACATAAAAAATGGCTCTAACACTCTTCAATTCCCTTTCTCGTCAGAATGAATTATTTGTACCGCTCGTTGATATGGCCGTCGGTATGTATAGTTGTGGACCTACCGTCTATAACTACCCGCATATAGGTAATTACCGTGCATATATCACAAGTGACATCCTCAAGCGATATCTCGCATACCGAGGATATACAGTACGTCATATAATGAATATTACTGATATTGATGACAAAACAATTCGTGATTCACAAAAAGAAGGTAAAAGTTTAAAAGAATTTACAGAATTCTACACGGAAGGATTTTTTGCTGATCGGGACACGCTTCACATTCTTCCGCCGGAACGCTACACAAAGGCAACTGATTATATCCCTCACATGGTTCGCATGATTGAGACACTCCTTGAGAAAGGATATGCATATAGAACCGATGATGGGTCAGTGTATTTTGATATTAAAAAAGATGCTGAATATGGAAAACTGTCGCATTTTAAACTTTCTGATTTGAAAGAAAATGCCGGTGGTCGCCTCGCAAAAAAAGACGAATACGAAAAAGAAAATGCATCAGACTTTGCCCTTTGGAAAGCATGGGATGAATCTGACGGAGAAGTCTTTTGGGAAAGCACACTTGGTAAAGGTCGCCCAGGCTGGCATATCGAATGTTCTGCAATGAGTATTGATACACTCGGTGAGAGTTTTGATATTCATACTGGCGGTGTCGACAACATTTTTCCTCACCATGAAAATGAAATTGCTCAGTCAGAATGTGCGACAGGTAAGCCATTCTCAAAATACTTCATCCACAATGAACATCTCATGGTAGACGGTGCAAAAATGTCTAAATCTGCTGGTAATTTCTACACCCTTCGTGATTTACATGAACGAGGAATAGACCCTATCGCCTTTCGTATGTGGCTCATGACCGCACATTATCGTACAAAGACGAATTTCACCCTCGATACAGTCACCGGCTCACAGACAGCTCTAAGTCGTCTCAGGGAAACAATAAAGGGATATGGCACAACAGGGGGCACGATCATTGATTCATATAAAGATATGTTTATTTCGTATATGGACAACGACCTCGATACGCCAAAAGCTCTCGCTCTCATCTGGGAAATTGTGAAGGATCCTACGATTGCTCCCGAAGACAAACGAGCCACAATTCTTGATTTTGATACTGTATTTGGACTTGGACTTGCTGATGTGAGCGAAGAAGTAATCCCTGAGGAAATTACTCGTCTTGCCGAAGAACGCGAACAAGCACGCCGAGAAAAAGAATGGCAAAAGAGTGATGACCTCCGTACACAAATTGAATCCTTAGGGTACGAAGTGAAAGATACAGAAAACGGACCAAGAATTTCAAAAATATAATTTCTAAAATCTAAAATCAATTAAACTCCTACCAAGTTTTGCCCAAGGAGAGTCCTTGGGCAAAACTTTTAGTTTAAGTTAAGATTAAAAAACGACTAGATAGAATCTAGTCGTTTTTTATATCACCAAAAAGGAGAGCCCTTTGGGATTTACTTCACCGCACTCAATTCCATTGCGAATGTTGAGCCCTTGCCTGCACCATCAGATTCCACCCAAACACGGCCTTTGTGTGCTTCCACAATTTCTTTTGCGAGATAGAGACCGAGACCTGACCCTGTCGTATTCATGCGTGCACCATCACCACGAGCAAATTTCTGGAATAGTGTTGCTTTAATTTCTGGTGTCATACCCATACCAGTATCTTTCACAGCAAAGACTACCTTGTCACCATTTTTATGAACAGAAACATCAACAGAGCCTGTTTTTGTATATTTGATAGCGTTATCAATGAAATTAAGAACGACCTGACGAATCTTCTCTTTATCTCCATTTACCATACAGTCTTTATCTGTATCTCCTGCGTACGAGAGTTTCAATCCGCGTTTTTCTGCTGTAATAGACAGGTCTTTTGCCATATCATTTGCTATTTCTGCGAGAGAGAACGGTGCCATTTCATACTTCATACCACCTTGCTCAATCTTTGAAACATTAAGCAGATCTTCGACAATAACAGTGAGATTCTTACTTGATTCATAAACACGATCAACGGCTTCTTTTGTTTTTTCACTAATCTTTCCATAATCCCCTTCGAGAATCATTGATGTATACCCCTTGATAGCAGTAAGTGGACTACGAAGTTGATGTGACGCAAGTGAGAGGAATTCTGTTTTGAGTTTATCCAATCCCTTCAATTTTTCATTTGCTTCACCAAGCTGGACAGACAATTTTTCAATACGCACACGCTGATCAGATTCTTTTTTAAAGTTACGAAACACAAGAATACTAATACCTGAACCAAATAATACTGTAAGCCCCGTAAGGAGTTGGTCTGTTGTGTTAGTAATAAAGAACAACTGACTGATAATAAGTATTAGTAACCCTATGACCAAATAATGTGTACCTAAAATCTTAAAATTAAATACATCCAAATCAAAAACAGCATAAATAAGACTGAACAAAAAGATAGGAAGTACGAACATCCCATACAGATGCATTTCATAGTATGCAGTAGTTGAAGCAAGGTGTTCTGTTACCCCAAATACAGCAAGAAACAAAAAGAGTGAGCAGAGCACAAGAATATAAGACTTTTGTTTTGGAATAACCTTTTTCGTAAGAAATTGACGAACAATTAAAAACATCAATATTGTAAGAATAATAATCTCAACAATAAGCTTGTACTGTGTTAAAAAATCACTATTTATTGCTTCACAAACTGAATAATTAAAACCGAGCACGGATTGACTTGTTACAATAAAATACAAGCCTGGAATAGTAACGGCGTAAAGAATAATTTTTAAAAATACTGAAATTTGTTTTTCTTTAATAAACACAATGGAGAAATACAATCCAAGTATGTAAAAAATAATTTCAATATAATCAAGTGGAGCCCAAAGTGCATAGACGAGATTATAATTATTTGATGTCCATACAATTAAATCACCAATAAGCCAAACAGAGAAACAGGTTACAAAACCTAAAAAGATACGAGAAAGGAGTGAATGTCGTGCTTTTACAAAGATAAGTAACGCAAGTGACATCCCGACAACGACAGGAATAAGATGCGCGTAATACGCAATCACTCGTGAGGATTCTGTTGTTGCAAGACATGTATTTATAACTGTTGTTATTTGTTCCATATATTATTTTAAATGATTACGTATATGAGGAGAATGATGATTCCAATAACTATCAAATTCCATATCAAAAGGTTCAAATGGCACAATGAGAGGTTTAACTCCTGTCACCTCAACAACTTTTGTAATTGCAGGTAAAACGATATCCCGAGTAAAGGCACTCTCTGGCCCTTCTCTTAAAAAATTTTCAAATAAAACACCAAAGCAAGTAAACAGTAGGAAGAAGTTAAAATAATACTTATCTGCACTTCCCCCATTGGCTTTAAACCATTCAGATGCTTCAAAGAAATGAATAACATCATGATCTATCCCATATGAACTAAATAAATTTTTATGAAAATCAACAAGCGATTCTGACCAAAGTGTCTTTACCTCATGTAATTTCTTACCATTATAAACATTAAAATCAACAATTGTTACCTTTTCAACCTGCTCACCACCCTTTTTCCCTAAACCATTATTGATATGTATTCTTCCAAGGGAATGTTTGTATTCATTATTTGAGGTAAATTTATCATCATGATACTCAAATAAAACTGGTTTTAGGTTGTTGTCTTTTGCAATAGACACAAATCGTCTTGTCTCATGGTTTGGGGTTGCTATCTGACGGAACTGTACACCAACAGGAGTCGCGTGCATTATTTCAGGAATATTATTATTTAAAAGTTTTTTAATTTTCAATAACAACTCTGGGTCTTTCCGTCGTTCTTCGAGCTCTACAAGAGCCTGTGACAATGGGGTGTATACCACACTATCGAACAACTCCTTATCTTTCAATATAGATTCGTATGTTACTGGAGTACTCATCGTTTTTGATTATCTAGTACACTTATGTTTTCCTCAGGTACAACATCAGCCTTATACACACATTCACCAAAATCTAATTCTTCTTGTGTGCACAAAATTTGAACACAAGAATTTTTTTGAGTACTAGAGGTACAGAAATTGGAACAATCTTCATCTATACACATCGAAAAATCCTTTGCGGGTATAGAATATTTGCTGTAATAAGAAAAATTATTTGGAGGACATTCTGCATCTTCACTTTCACAGTCACGATAAAAACAATTTTCTTTTGTGGTGTCACAGGCAGTTTCAACAAAAAAATTATGTTCTTTCTTTATTGCGTAAAAATAGAAAGAAATAAAAATAGAAAAGATACAACTACCTACAAGTAGAAAAACGAGCCAGTATGTTTGTTTTTTGTTTTCTTCTGGCATAACAGTAATTATAGTATACCACAACCTATCGTAGCAAAAAAATACTTCCGATAATCATAATACCAATAGCAATAATCTTAGGAAGTAATACCTTTGGAGAAAAATCCTCAGTTATCACTCTCGGGAAAAATTTTGTTGTTAAAAATGTAAAAAATAGAACTACAACAGGCTGAAATGTATGTACGAGATACACCATTGCAACAGGAGCAAGCAAAAGAGCATAATTTGTTAATAAATTTCCAAAAATAGTTACCCATTCACTTGAAATATTTAACGCAAATATCTTTCGACCGTTTTCTCTTATGTTAGAAATAAATTGATGTCTGTATTTTTTATTGCACAAAAAAATAAGAATACCCCCCAGTCCAAGACCTAAATATTCCCAGAAAGATGAACCCCAAAAACTATCGACTTCTGTAACAAATTTAAAAATGACACCATTTACTGAGTAAATCAAGCAAGAAAGGAGCATCAAAAACGCAATCTTTTTCTTAAAAAGAATTTTAATACTTGAAAAATCAAAAGCAAGAATACTTGCTCCAAGTAAAACAATTACCCCTCCAACAAGTTGTAAGATTGAAAGAGACTCTCCAAGGATAATATACCCCAGAAAATAACCAAAAACTGGAATAGTAAGCATCCAAGGAACAACGGCTGAAACATCCTCAATTTCAAGAGCAAAAAGATACAAAATCACCCAACAAATACCAAGTATTCCCGTAATAATAAGAAGAATTCGATCAAAAAAATCAACGATTAAAAAACCATCTGTAAAAAGAGCTATTCCGATACAAGCTACAATACCAATAAGACTCGAGAAAAGAACAAGAGATCCTGAAGATTTTTCTTCTCCGCTATAATTATCAACCAAAAATTTATCAGCAATATTTACGAATGCCCAAAGAAATGGAGCACCGAGAGCAATTAAAAACCAAGACATACCTATATATTATCACAATATACGGTAAATAAATACTATCTCATTAGAGTTATATCTTTTTTGTAAGAAAACTAATATCCCTTATGATACCTTTTTTCTTTGCAAGTAAAATACCAATAATAATCAAATCAGAAATAAGCATATAGACAGGATACAATAAGATTGCAAATGAGGGTCGTTCTGCTGCGAATAAATTCAAACTATCAGCAACCCCTGTACCGAACCACGCCCAAAAATCCTCCCCTTCTGGTCGTAAAAAAGATTTTTTAATGGTAGGAATAAGAGCAAATGAATCAACAACGAGATTTGTCACAAGTGCAACAAGAGGACTATTAAAAATAACCCAGAGAATAATACTTACCACCGCACCAGAAAAACAAATAATATCTGTCCTATCATTTAGCCCGCCCTCACCGTATTTTATAGACAAAAGAGCAATAGAAAGTGGCCCCAGAAATTCAACAAGAGGAACCCATATTGTATTTTCTGCGCCAGAGAAAAAGTAACTAATTCCAATAACCAACCCCATAAAAGACCAGATCCACCACGTCGCTCGGTTTGGTTTTGATTCTCCTTTGAAAATAGAGATTATGTAAACAATATACGCAATAAAAGCAATAACTCCTGCAATAATACCGAGGAGTGCTTTTGTATCGAAATCCATATTCAAAAATTATACCACACCCGATAACAAAAACCCACCGAAGTAGGTTTTCTACTGGTGGGTAATGAGTACATTAGGCGGAATACTTTTGCACCTTGGCATACGTAAACCATCCGGTGGTTAACAATACAGCTTACACGGCTAAAAAATCTTAAGAGGATGATTGTATAGACAATCATCCTCTTTGTTATATACTCTAATCATACTTATGGAAAAACCAAAAACAACCAAAAAAGAAGAATTCTTCCCTGTAGCAGGAAAAAGCATCGTAGATGAATATCTTTGGTTAGAGAACAGCAAAAACACAGAAGTTCAATCATGGATCTCTGAGCAAAATATATATACAGAAAATTCAATTTCAAATACCCAAAAAGAATATTTTCTTAAAAAATTACAAGAACAAAATGAAGATGTAATATTTTCGAGCCCGATTCCTGTAAATGGGTGCTATTTTTACACAGAACGAAAGCCAGGAGAAGAACAATCTATCCTCTATTTTCAAAAAGAAGAAAATGATGAACCTACCGTACTTGTAAATCCAAATCTAGAGAAAAATAGTTCTCTGAATTTCTGGTCCCCAGGATGGACAGGTAAATACCTTGCCTACGGACTGACCTATGGAGGAACCGAAATGGCAACATTGCGTATTTTAAACACAGAAACACAAGAGCATCTCTTGGAAGAAATTCCGCAATGTCGATATTCATCAATTCGATGGATACCAAATGATACAGGATTCTTTTATACCAAACACCCTAATAAAGGGACGGTCCCTGAAAATGAAGAACATCTTCATAAAAAAGTTTATTTTCACACTCTTGGTACCTCAGCCCAAAGTGATATTTTAATTTACGGAGAAAACAGACCGATAGACGAGATGATAGACCTGTCTATTTCACTTGATGGAAAATATCTTGCTATTCATGCATCTCAAAATTGGACAGCCAATGATATTTTTCTCTATGAAATAGATACAAAAAAAATGATACCTCTTATACAAAAAATTCCTGCTCGTTTTTCTCTTCAGTTTACAGATTCACATATTCTTATATACACAAACTACAAAGCAAACAATTATAGAATAATAAGTCAAGAAATAGGATCATTTTCACAAGATATTGATATGTGGGATGAATTTTATCCTGAACAAGAAGACTTTCTGCAGTCAGTCTCAATTAGTAAAACAAAAATTTTGTGTGAATATTTGCACAATGTATCTTCGCGGCTTATTGAACTGAATCATCAAGGTAAAAAAATAGATGAAATTGCACTTCCACCATACACAAGCGTTACTACAATTTCTACTCGAAGAGACCAAGAAATATTTTTTTACGGGATTGAATCGTTTCTTTTTCCTAAAATTATATATAAATTCAATCCTCTTAAAAATACATATGATAAATACAGGGAAACAAAACAATATGGAATGGATCCAAATGATTATGTTGTAAAACAAGAATGGTGCGTCTCAAAAGATGGAACACGTATTCCAATGTTTATTCTCAAAAAGAAAATAGTACTTCAAGATGGTAAAAATCCTACCCTTCTTTATGGATACGGTGGTTTTGGGTCAAACAACACTCCTGCATACCTAAAAAATTGGGTGCCGTGGTTAGCACATGGTGGAATTTTTGTAATAGTAAATATTAGAGGTGGTGGTGAATTTGGTGAAAAGTGGCATAATTCAGGGATAAAAAATTTAAAACAAAATTCTTTTGATGATTTTATTAGTGCAAGTCAATTTCTTATCTCTGAAAAATACACCGAAAAAGAAAAATTAGGGATTATTGGTGGAAGCAACGGTGGACTTCTTGTTTCAGCTGTTGCGATACAAAAACCCACACTATATAAAGCAGTATGTGCTCAGGTAGCATTAACAGATATGGTTAGATTTCCACGATTTGGAATGGCTACTAGATGGACACACGAATATGGAAACCCAGAAATACCAGAAGACCTTGAAAGAATTCTAGCATGGAGTCCTTATCACAATGTGAAAGAAAGCATAGACTACCCTGCATTTCTTTTTACAACAGGAGAAAACGATACTCGTGTTGACCCTCTTCATTCTCGAAAAATGGTAGCAAAACTACAAGCAACAAAATCAAAAAATAAAGTATTATTATACACCGAGGTACAAACAGGACATGGGCACGGAAAACCAGTTTCAAAAATAATAGAAACAAGAGCAATTATCCTTTCATTTTTCTCTGAAGAATTAGGACTTCTAAGTAACCCCTCCTAACATCACTCTATCTTTAAATCTTTTTTAACAAGAAAAAAGCTTCTTCTCCCTGTGGAATACTTTTATATTTCTTTGGACAAAAAATAGAATAATAATCTGCGGATGCATGGAGAGTTTTACCTTGTGAGATTGCAATACTTTCGCCCTTTCTTATTTTTTCAAATGTTCCAAATTTACGAACCAACTGAAAACCAGGCTTAAGGACAACACTTTTTACTGCTTTAAATATAGACTGCTGAGTCTTCTGCGCAAGAGGTTTTTTATTTTTAATATTTAAAATACCCATTGAGGACATGATTTCCTTTACAATTAATAAAGTTCTTATGTGGGTATTTCGTGTGATGTGTGGACCACATTCAATTGCAATTTTACCTGTCTTACTTGGTGCTAAAGCCATTATTGGTCTTCCTTTTTGAATACGATCTAATCCGATAATAATATTTTTTATAGATGGTGACTTTTTAACAAAAACAAGATCTTTTTGAGTAAAAACAAGTGCCATAGGATCTGATTTTTGAGAGGTACTATGAATATCAATAAGAAAATCGCACGTACGATATATTTTCTGTAATTCTCTAGCTCGTAGTACTTCATACTGCGTATCTTTTTTTGAAAATTTCTTAGGAATCCTGTTTAAATTTATCTCGTAAAAACGATTATCAACAGTAGATTGTTTATTATTAAAATAACCTTCACCTGCTTTTATATTTTGAAGAATAAAAATTATTTTACCCTTCTTGAGTAAATTCCTTTGAGAGACTAATGATTTGTATACATATAATCCTGATGGCTCATTCCCGTGAGTCATAATCAATACTCCAATAGTTGGACCCACTACACCCGAATCAATACACACAACACCCTGAGTATACTTATAAAAACTATTTTTTAATTGTGTAAAGATATTAGATAAGTTCATTTTAATAAAAACAGGGAGAGTTAAAACTCTCCCTGTAAATTGTATCATAAATACTTTTTGCTAATTAGTCACATTGTAATACACAAATGTTTTTTAAAAAATATTTGTGGAATATACAATCCTTAGTTTTAGAAAATGTATTTCCACACCATGGAAACCAAATGTCCTTTTGAAGTAATCCACCATAAAATCCACCTCTATTTACTTACATTCGTAATCTTTTTCCATGAAAATAATACATCGTGTCTTAAAGTTCGTTTTTTAATATCATCACGATTACATCCTGTTATTTTTGATAAAATATTTTTTGCTTGAATTAAAGATTTAAATTGAATTCTTATTGAAAATTTCTTAGTTTTAAAACCACAGGAATTTAGAAATTTTAAATTTTCATTTACCGCCTTTTCACTGTAAGAAGGAAAAAGCCTAGTAAGATCATCTAAGTTAGATGTTCCGACTCTTAGTATTGTTCCACCATGACGAGTAACTCTCTCCATTTCTTTATAAGTTTCCTTGGGTGAGAATGACCCCCATGTTGTAATGCAAAAATCAATAGTATTGTCGAGTAGTGGTATATTCTCAGCATTTGCAAATAGTAGAGGTATTGAAGAAGGTAATCGTTTCCTCGCATGTTCAAGTAATGGTTTATTTAAATCGAGACCATACAACTGGCTAAATTTTTTACTTACATTGAGTTTTTTTAAAAAAACTCCAGTACCACAAGCAACATCAAGTAAACTCCTATATGAATTTTTCTTCTGGATCTTTAATATTTCTTTAAAAATAATATTATCTACATCTTCTGATAAACTAAAAATATCATATATCTCTGGAGATTTTTTATAAATTGAATGAAAATTAGTTCCAAAGCCCTTTGTTAAAATATCAGCTCGTTTTTTAATTATTTTACCTTTGACTCTTACCATGGTATATTGATTATGCATGAAATTAAGGAAAATTCAAATATTTGCAGGTTCAAAAAAAGAACTTGCAATTCATATATTTTTTACAGAAAACAAAGAAAATCCTAACTCTATAACTTCAGACGTATTGGATGTGATATACCCCGGTCTTCCTCAAACTCCCACATTTACTCAAATAGAAGGGTTTGTTAGTGAAAAGAGATCAATCGCATATGTACATTACTATGGTAGTTGGTATTCTGGTGGTACATTTACACCTTCAACAATAGAAGAATCGGTCAAAGATAGCATCTCAGTCTTAGAAGAAGGTATTGTTGAAGATGTATATAATGAACAAACAATCAAAGTCTCCGTAAATAAAATTAATCTCATAGGAAATAGCTTAGGAGCGTATTTCCTATATAAATTTAAAACAGAACATAATAAAATTCTTCTTTCGCCGTTACTACCTATTCAAAAAGATGGGTTAATAAGTAGTGATTTAATCGAAGTTTTAGAGAAAATAAAAAAGAGCATTGCTTCATATAAAAAATCTCTACTATATTGTTACAGAGGAATTGTTGATAATTCTTGGGATTACTTTGTAAATAAAATAATTGAAGAAAAAAAGAAACAAAATGAAAATGCTACTATCTACATAGGTACAAAAGATAATTTAATATCCAAGCAATATATTCTTGATTGCCTAGATACTAATTTTGATTATACCAAAATAAAAGAAGTAGATTTCGGACATGATTTCTACCAGTTATATAATGCATACATTACAGATACCGAAGGAAAATAAAGAATATGTTACCAAATTCAGGAATGCCATCAACAAAAACTTTGGTAACCGTATTGTTTTTCTAGGTTTACATGGGTCTTCTCGTCACAATGCACTAGCACCAGATTATATAAGTGATATAGATTTGGAGTTAATTCTTGATATTGTTAAACCAACTGATCTTAGTAAAATTAAAAACATTGTTCTGGGTGTGCCAGTAAAAGTTGAGTGTCAAGTGCGTTCTTATTTTGAGATTCAGAATAATAAATCATTAATACATAAAACAAAATATAAAATCTTTATGTACAATGCTTATGCAAATGGTATTACTTTACTTGGAAAAAATATTTACAAAGAATTAATAAAAAAATTTAATAACAAGCAATATAAAGACAGTTTACTTTTTAACATTCAACTAGAATGGAAAGATATAAGAAAAAAATATCTAGGTAATAAAAAGGCAGTCGAACTAAATAAAACAATAGAAGTATTTTTATTCGATATTCTATTGTATTTTAATGTTATAAACTATAGAGATTTAGATAAAAAGAAAATATTTGAAGCAAAGAGATATAATGTTTATGAATTATCATCTAATTACTTTTCATCGATACTAACTCAAAAAGAGAGAGAATTTTTGTTTGAGTATCAAAAAATTCATGCTAGTAAAAAATTTGATATCTTTATTATTGAGCCCTTAGAAAAATTATTAAGAAAAACAGAATCATCCATAAAATAAAAACCACTCAATTTTAATAAGTGGTTTTTAAACTTTAATTTCCTTGCGTTTACTACTTAAGCCTTTTTTCAAGAGATTTATATGTTTGTCTGTTGAATCAGAAATCTTTACTACATCAGAAGGCCATATTACAGGAAGAGACTTAAAACTTATTTTTAAATCTTGGTCAAGCATTTTTGCTATAGAAGAAACAAAAAAAGCTTTGTCTTGAACCCTGTTTACATAATGTAATGTAATTTCCTTATCTTGCTCAGTTATTGCTACATAAAGCATTAATAATGCCCATTGAAATTGATACCTGACACCATAATTCTCGTTATGATACATTACGATAATCTTTTCTTTGTCTTTACAGAATAGATATTTTTCCACTTGCCGACTCATAAAATGATTGAGGTCATTTTTTACCCATTTAGGTGAGACATTTCCAAAGATGCATTTTGACCAATCTGACTGAAAGAGTAAAACTTTTTTTATTTGCCTTGTAATGGGTGTACTGCATTTTTTACAAAGTAAACCATCCAAAAGATTTAGATTAAACTTACGCGCAGTTAGTAATTCCTCGTAAAAACCACACTCACAAACATTAATTTCTTTTTCTTCAATACTAAGAGGCATAGATGGAATTTTATTTTTTACGAAATCCAAAAAATCAATAGAGAAATCAGTATAAACTGAATTAAAAAATCCAATTTTACTATTAATCATTTTTAAGTAAGCATCGGTTTCAGCATTCGGTGTGTTCGATTTATTACCTGTAACACAAAGTATCTTTTTGCCAATTTCTTCTACCAACACAGATAGCGGGGTAACTAGATAAGGTAAATTCGCGGTTGAATTTCTTGGCCTCATTGGTAATGTCATATGTATCATGATATTCAGTTTTAAATTTAGAGAAATTATACAATTATTTATTACAGTTTGTCAAACAACCTAAATCCCCTCTTCTTTCAATTTCTCAACCGCTTCTTTTGCTTTTTTTGAGAGTTTCTGAGGCATAATGACAAGGACACGAATGATAATATCTCCACGAGAACCCCGATGTGGCACACCCTTGCCTCGCACACGGAGGAATTCACCATGATTGATACCTTCAGGGATTTTCACTTCAAGCGTATTCCCTTCCAATGTTTTCAATTCATATTTCATACCGAGGAGCGCATCAGAGAGTTTAATCTTCAAATCCATCGTGAGATTATTGCCATCACGTTTAAACACTCCGTGCGAGTGAATATTCATTTTGATATAGAGGTCGCCCGCATCACCGCCTTGGACTGCTTCACCCATGCCTGTCATACGAATCATCTCACCTGGTTTGATACCCGCAGGAATATCGACAGAGAATTCTTCTTGCTTGCGACGAACACCCGCACCCTTACAGTCATGACATTTCTCATGAGGACGCTTGCCTGTGCCATGACATTCGTCACACGCTCGCACACTTGCAAATGAGCCGAGTATTGAGCGCTTCATCTCGCGAACTTGACCTTGACCATCACATACCTTACATGTGTCCATCTTTGTCCCTGGTGCACCACCAGAACCATGACAGGTTGAACACTTTGATTGTTTTTCGAGAGAAATAGTACGCTTCACACCAAAAATAGATTCTTCAAAAGTAATATCTATCTCGGTCGAAATATCTCGTCCGCGTTTTTTTGCTGAACGACGTCCGCCTCCGCCAAAGAAATCACCGAAGATATCTCCGAGGTCACCCATGTCGAATTCGACACCATTTCCATTTTGGAACCCAGAGAAATCAAATCCGCCGAATCCTCCACCTTGTCCACCACCAAATCCTTGCGGACCTGCTGAGCCGAATCTGTCGTACTGCGCGCGTTTCCCGTCATCAGAGAGTGTCTGATACGCTTCATTCACTTCCTTGAACTTCGAATCATCACCCTTGTTTTTGTCAGGATGATATTTATGCGCCATCTTATGGAACGCTTTTTTAATTTCGTCCTTTGATGCGCTTTTATTTACTCCCAATGTTTCGTAATAGTCTTTTGACATAAAATTGATTATATAGATAGATATATAAAATACAAAATATATACTACCATTCCAAAAAATAAAACTAGTCTTACCAGAGAGGCTCACGAGCTCGACGGAGCGAGTGCTTGAGAAAATTTTTAGTAAAAAATTTTCGTACTCTCTGAGAAGAGCTAGTTTTATTTTTTAGGTTTTACTTTGACTCTGGATTCTCATTCACTTCCGCATCCTTTACTTCAGGATTCTGTTGTTCAGGAGTTGTATTCGCGCCTTCTTGTGCAGGAGCTTGCTTTGCCATCGCTTCACCAATTTTAGACATTTCAGCAGAAAGCGCTTCAAGGGCAGTTTTCATTGCACCTATATCACTACCATCTTTTGCAGTTCGTACAGCAGTGATTTTCTCTTCAACACTTGCTTTCAGTGTCGCTTCAATTTTATCACCGTATTCTTTGAGTGACTTTTCCGCAGAGAAAATCATCATTTCTGCAGTATTTTTCTCATCAACAAGTTCTTTCTTTTTCTTGTCTTCTTCAGCATGAAGTTCGGCATCTTGTTGCATCTTCTTAATATCTTCATCGGTAAGTCCAGAACTCGCTTCAATGCGAATTGTCTGCACTTTACCCGATGCTTTATCTTGTGCTTTCACATTCAAGATTCCGTTTGCATCCACATCAAATGTTACTTCAATCTGAGGAATACCTCGTGGTGCAGGTGGAATACCGTCGAGCACGAATCGGCCGAGGAGTTTGTTGTCAGATGCCATAGGTCGTTCACCTTGAGTGATATGGATTTCTACAGATGTCTGATTATCCGCTGCCGTTGAGAATACTTGTGATTTAGAACTTGGAATAGTCGTGTTGCGTTCGATAAGTTTTGTCGCTACACCACCGAGTGTCTCGATACCGAGTGAAAGTGGAATCACATCAAGGAGAAGCACGTCTTTGACATCACCTTGGAGCACACCACCCTGTACTGCAGCACCAAGCGCCACAACTTCGTCAGGATTGATTGAGCGATTTGGCTCTTTACCGAAAAGACTTTTCACTGCTTCAATAATAGCTGGCATACGAGTCTGACCTCCCACCATAATGATTTCATTGATCTCACTCATCTTAAATGGAGATGCTTCCATCGCACGCTTTGTGATCTCGATTGAACGAGTAATATATTCTTCAGAAAGAGACTCGAGTGTCGCACGAGACAATTTCTCTACCAAGTGTTCTGGGCCATTTGCACCAGAGGTGATAAATGGAATATTGATTTCAGTTTCTGGAGTTGTAGAGAGTTCGATTTTTGCTTTTTCTGCTGCTTCATCAAGACGCTGAAGTGCGAGAGGATCTTTTGAAATATCAATACCTGTTTTTGTCTTGAATCCATCGGCGAGCCAGTTGATAATCTTCTGGTCAATATCGCGACCTCCCATGTGTGAGTCACCGTCGGTTGATTTCACTTCAATCACATCGTCTGACACTTCAAGCACTGACACGTCGAATGTACCACCTCCGAAGTCGTAGACAACGATTTTCTCATTCTTCTTTGTGTTGAAACCATACGCAAGCGCGGCCGCAGTTGGCTCATTGATAATACGCTTCACATCAAGTCCAGCAATAGCACCAGCGTCTTTTGTTGCCTTACGCTGTGCATCATTGAAGTATGCAGGCACTGTAATGATTGCTTCTGTGATTTTCTCACCGAGTTTTGCTTCTACATCTGATTTGATTTTCGCGAGAATCATTGCTGAGATTTCTTCTGGACGATTCCATTTATCACCAATGTTTACTTCGACACCACCAGCGGTACCTTTCTGGATTTTAAATGGAGCGGTCTTCTGCGCTTTTTGAATTTCTGCATCTTCGAACATGTGACCCATGAATCGCTTGATACCGTAGATAGTATTTTGCGGATTTGTAACTGCCTGACGCTTCGCGAGAAGACCTACCAATCGGTCACCATTTTTACCAATAGCAACAATAGACGGAGTTGTACGTCCACCTTCGATGTTTTCAATAATTTTCGGCTGTCCACCTTCGATAATCGCGACAGCACTGTTTGTTGTACCCAAATCTATACCAATGATTTTTGCCATAATGTTTTTTATAATTAACTACTAATTTACTTCTAATATTTTCTTTGCTATTTCTCTACAATGTTCAAAATTACCAGCAAGCCCCATTTGTTCTATTATAATTTTATTCAATTCACTAGCAATAACTTCTGCACTTGCACCACTAGATTTTAATGAAAATATAGTTGGAACATATCCTTCATACTCATCAATAGGACCACCCTCATTAATATCAATAGGGTCCCAATCTTCATATAAGATTTTATTAATTTCTTTGTAAATTTGTTCTTTACTCAAACTCATTTTCTTATTCTATATTAACTTTTTATTTTTGACAAGTATTTAGTGGTCACGAAATACTTGTTGATTATTATAATTACCCATGATAAACTGTCAATAGTACTTGTCCCGTTAGAAAATTAGAAAAAGGGACAAATTTATGAAATATTATTATTTAAATTTTCTAATGGGATGAAAAGACAGGATTTTTCTAAAAAAATCATTAAAATACTATCCGAAAAGCCAGCTGTTTCAATCAGAGAGGTAGTTGATACAGTCTTACCTGAAAACGGCTCTACATACCCTATTACACGCTCCATAAAGGGTCTAGAAGAGGCAGGATTAATAGAACATATCTCATCAGGGCAGAACAGTTACGCCCGTCTGACAAAGGACGGCAGAAAGAAAGCGACCAGCATCAAACTCGAATCAGAGGAAAGTTTAGTCAGTACCACATGGGACGGATATTGGCGGATTATTCTCCTTGATCTACCAGAGAGTCGCAAGAACGAACGCGAATCTCTCCGCTACCTTCTCAAAAAAGCAGGATTCATCTGTCTGAAAAATTCCGCGTGGATTTCCCCATACCCATTCGAACACATGTTCACGAATATTAAAAAAGACCTCGGGCTTACGAGTGAGTTAATGATTATTGTTACTAATACGGTAGATAAAGAAACTGAAGATTTTTTCTTTGAGAGTTTGAAATAAAAAAAAGACACCATTGCAATAGCAACAGTGTCCCAGCGACAGACTAATTATAAAATAATTAGATGTCAAAAAAAGAAGCGATACACTACACCTTAGGCACTTGTATGCGCAATCTGTACTCCAAGTTTGTCTTCGGATTGATTAGGGCACACGTTAGCATACCCCATCATCGCACAACCAAATGCTACCCATGAAGGAATGAACATAAAAATAGCAACGAATGGAGGACTAATAAAAGGATCTTTTGCTTTCGTGATTAGAACCATGAAAATGATGACCGACAAAAGTAGCGTGAGTGTTACCGCAAACATAAGGCGATAAAACGCAACAGAACTTTTGTAAGGCTTAATCAAAAAAGCGTGAGCGCGTGAAGAAACATTTTGTGTCATAAAGGTATATGTATTTAATGGTTTAAAAGATTTTTTTCATTATAAACCATATCACACCAAAAGTCAATTATTTAAAAATAACCCTACTCGGTCTGACCGAGTAGGGTTATTTTTAAATATATCTTATTTCTTCTCCCAGACGGTCACTCGGGCAGGGCGAATCACCTTCCCTCCTATTTGATACCCTGACTGCACCACAGAAGCAATCGTATGATCTTTTGAGGCATCATCTGTTACAACCATTTCCATAGATTCATGAAGTATTGGGTCAAATGGTACTCCAATCGCATTTACTTGTGTCACACCATTGTCACCCAAGACACGGAGAAATTGCTGGTGGATATATTCCACACCACTTCGCCAGTTGGGGTCTACCTTCTCCCATGCTTCCTTATTTGCAAAAGCCATATCAAAACTATCAAGCACCGGAAGTAAATCCTCTACAAGGGTACCGACAATAAACCCGCGCATATTTTTACGCTTTCCCTCTTCTTCTTTTTGGAGATTCACATAGTCAGCTTTTGCTCTCTGCCAGCCTGTGAGGTATTCTTCTTTTTCGGCACGAAGTTTTTTGATTTCCTCGCGAAGTTTCTTTACCACATCTTTCGTTGGTAATGCATCACCATCTTCGGTACTGTCTACAAAAGTGATATCCTCAAAAATTTCGTTATTTTCATTTGTTGTGTTAGTTTCTTCTACCATCCCAGTTAGAAAGTCAGAAATCAAAGATTTCTAAACTTATATAATTAATTAGTAAACTATAATATAATCCCGAGTAATCACATTTTTAGATATTTTAGAATGTATGTGACTTCTAACGGGACAAGTACCGCACCAGTATACAAAAAGTAGCCCTTCTTTGCAAAAGATAAAACGACCAGACTTATTCTAAAATAAGGTTGGTCGTTTGTAGCGCTTCCTGTCATCATCTAAAGGAAGAATGTACGTGTGTGGAGTAAGAGTAGTGCACAAAGAGCAATAATGAGTTGGGTGATATGTGCTCTCTTTTTGTGATTGCAATAATTTTTCATCGTAGAGTCCATATGAAAAATCTTCTTTGTCACAACGCACACAAACCCACGTAATCCGTGCAAGCGGTGATTCTTTTTGTTTTTTCATATTCTGGCAAATTTTTTCAATCATATCACACAAAAACAAAAGCACCCAATTGGGTGCTTTTAATTCTTTTAACGAGCAGATTTTACTCGTAATCAATGTCCTTTTTCATAAAATACGTATTAAAATTTTTCTTATTATAACATATAAAAAGCCCCGAGAGGGGCTTTTTATTAATGCTTAGACCAATGTGGTCGCCTCTGGCTCTTTGGAAACCCACGGTTTTCAGAGCGGGAGTACCCTGCCTTCCTCCACGGGGAAACCGGAGTTTCCTCGACCCCTTTCTCGCACCACAGTGGTCAATAAAAAACTCCCTTTTCAGGGAGTTTTTTTAACACTAACGTTTTGACCACTGTGGTGATTTTCGAGCTTTTTTGAGACCGAATTTCTTTCGTTCTACCTGTCGAGGATCACGCTTGAGCATCTTTGCTTTCTTGAGGACACCACGGAGTTCAGCATCAAAGATAACAAGAGCACGAGAGATTCCATGACGAACAGCTTCAGCTTGAGCATGACTACCACCACCTTTGACTGTTGCAATAACTTCAAATTTCTCTGAAGGATTTGCTGTTTCAAATGCACCAGTGACAATCTTCTTCAATTCAGCTGTTGGGAAATATGTGAGTAAATCTTTTCCGTTGAATGAGTATGATGTCTTTGCTGCTTTCTTTAATTTTACGACAGCAGTCGCAGTCTTACGACGACCGATTGCACGAATATATTCTTTTGTTACTGTTTTCTTTTCTGCCATAAAATTAATCTGTTATTGTTAAGCGCTTCATCATAAGTGGGCGAAGTTTATTCGCAGGAAGCATTCCGTAGACAGCGAGTTCGTAAAGAGCACCCCATCCTTTCTTTGTGACGATTTCTTCATTCGTAGCAGTCTTTAGACCTCCTGGGAAACCAGAGTATCGTTCGTGAAGTGTTTCTTTCATACGGCGTTCTGACATCTGTGTCTTACTCGCATTAATGAGGTTCACGCGAACGTCTGCAACTTGGTTCGCAACATAGTCAGGAGTGTTTTTACCCATGAGTGCTTTTGCTACCGCTGATGCGACACGACCAAGTGTCTTTCCTTCTGCGTCAATTGTGTATGTTGTAGTCATATTATATAAATTCAATTACTGCCATCTTACTTGCATCACCTGCGCGACGACCGATTTTTGTAATACGAGTGTATCCACCTGTACGACCCTTGTACTTTGGAGCAATTTCATCAATCAATGTACTTGCTTCTGCTGTACGGTTGTACAAACGAGAAATTACAAGTCGTCGTGATGCAAGTGTTCCTACATTTGCCTTCGTAACAAGCTTTTCCATAAATGGACGAAGTTCTTTTGCTTTTGCTTCTGTTGTTTCGATTCGGCCATGCGCAATAAGCGAAAGCATAAGCCCCTTCAAGAGTGCGTGTCGCTGGTTCTTGTTTCGTCCAAATTTTCGAATGTTACTGTGGTGTCTCATATAAATTAATTACTCGGTTCTATTATTTTAATGTAATGCCGTATACAGCAAGAACCTTTTTGATTTCCTGAATACCCTTTTCTCCGATACCTTCGATTTCAAGCAAGTCTTCTTTCTTCTTTCGAGCAATACCACCGATTGTGCGAATATTTGCACCATCGAGAGCATTTAATGTTCGAGTAGAAAGATCAAGCGTATCGATACGAGTCTTCAAAATGTCAGTGAATTCACTTCCTTCGTTTTCTGCTTTCTCAGCTTTTACATCTGATGAATCATCAGATGATGTTGATTCTGCTGATACCTGCTTTGAAGCAACAGTAAAACCAACAATAGCCTGTAATTGTTCTACCATAATAACGATAGATTTTTCAAGTGCTTCACGTGGAGAAAGTGTACCGTCTGTTTCAATAGTCATTCGGAGGCGGTTGTGGTTTGTTTTGTCACCAACACGCATGTTTTCTACTTCGTAGGCAACACGGCGGATTGGAGTAAAGATTGCATCGAGTGCAATCACACCAACTTCGTTCTTTGACTTCTGGTGTACGTCTTTTGGAACAAAACCAAGACCCTTTTCGATTGTCATTTCAATCGTAAGCGCTGTCTTACCTGTTACTTCGGCAATGTGAAGTTCTGGGTTGAGTACTTCTACCTGACCAGATAATTCAATATCACCTGCAGTAACAGATTTTGGACCTTTTACACTGAGTGTAACTGTCTGAGGTTCATCAGTAAGCAAACGAAAACGAACCTGTTTCAAGTGAAGAAGAATAGTGATAACATCTTCTTTCACGCCATCAATCACAGAAAATTCGTGGTCTGTACCATCGATTTTGATAGATGTAATAGCTGCACCAGTGATAGATGAGAGGATAATGCGACGAAGAGAGTTGCCGAGTGTGTGCCCGTACCCAGGGTAAAGACCATCGATCTCGTAAACACCCTTTGTGCCTACTTCAGAGATGATAGATAACTTTGATGGTAAAATGATATTTAAATCAGACATTATAATGTGTGCAGCCTAACGGCGTGCAAATTATTTATAATAAATTAATCAAACGCTCTACTAAATTACTAACGACTGTAGAATTCAAGCACAGTGTTAAGATCAAGATATCCTTCGGTATTCTTCGGCTTGCCTGCGACTTTTCCAGTTAGCTTTTCGATATCAAATGAAAGCCAATTTGGAACAGTGTAGTCTTTCAACTTCTTGTCTAAATCTGCAAACAAAACACTTTTCGCACTTCCCGCACGAACAGCAATCACATCGCCAACGCGAACACGCAAAGATGCAACAGTTGTCTTCTTGCCATTGACTGTCACGTGACCATGAGAAACCATTTGTCGTGAGAGACGACGTGTGTGAGCGAGACCGAGACGGTATGTCACATTATCGAGACGAGTTTCGAGGAGTTCAAAGAGTGCTTCTTGTGCAGAAACAGCCTTTTGAGCAACAGCTTCATTGATATAGTTACCAAATTGCTTTTCACTAATACCGTACATAAAACGAATTTTCTGTTTTTCGTTAAATTGAAATGCGTATCCAGAGAGAGTCTTTGGACGCTTGTCTTTTTTGTTTTTACCGTGACGAGCTTCAGATGCCACAAATTTAGGTGTTTGACATTTTTCAAACACTCCTGGTCCTAGTCGTCGGCAAATTTTGTATTTTTGAACAGTTTTCATAAAAATAAATGTAGATATTAGTTAGCGTAGATTATACTCGGCGAGGCTTCTTTGGCTTTGGTCCGTTGTGTGGGACTGGAGTCATATCACGGATAGCTGAGATATCGATATCATAAGCCATAAATGCACGGATTGTTGGTTCACGACCAGACCCGACACCTTTTACGATAACATCAACTTCTTTGATACCAAGCGCTTTTGCCTTTTCACCAATAATAGAACCTGCTTTTGAAGCAGCAAATGGAGTACCCTTTTTTGCACCACGGAAACCAAGAGAACCTGCTGATGTCCAAAAGAGTGTATTGCCGTCTTTATCAGAGAGAACAACCTTTGTGTTGTTGAATGTTGCTTCTACGTGAAGTGTACCTGCAACAATCTTTTTCTTTGGAGCTTTTCCACTTGTCTTTGCAACAACAACCTCAGCTGTTGGAGCTGTTGTGTCAGTTGTTTCTTCTTTATTTGTGTCTTTAGTCTTTCCCATGTGTTTTGTATTAATTTGCGTTGATATACGTCGAGTAGTGTGATGTTATGTCTTACTTTCCTTTCGGCGACCACTCGCCATTGTCTTTCGGACATTTCCGCGGACAGTTCGAGAGTTAGTCTTTGTACGCTGTCCATAGACAGGGAGCTTTTTCATGTGTCGAACTCCACGGTATGCTTTGATATCTTTCAAACGCTTGATGTTTGCTGAGATTTCACGCTTGAGTGAGCCTTCGATAGACATTGTTTCAATAATCTTACGAATAGCGTTTTCCTGATCGAGAGTGATTGCATCACCTTTGAGTGTATGGTCAACACCAGCTTCTTTGAGGATTTTTAATGCACGAGAACGACCAATACCATAGAGAGCAGTAAGGCCAATATCTAAATGCTTGTTATTTGGAATAGTAATACCGAGGATTCTCATAGATAATTTTATTGTTTTTGCTTATGCTTAGGGTTATCACAAATGACACGGAGATGACCTTTCCGTTTAACCATTTTACACGTTGAACAAATTTTTTTAACTGCAGCTTTGATTTTCATATAAATAAATGCGAAAGAAAAATAAAGGGCTTTTACCCTGTATAGTTCATGCAATCAGTTGTCGGACCATAATACACTATAGAACTAAAAAAAGCAAGGGGTATCTATTACATTCGCTTTATGATACGCCCTTTTCCACCGTATGAATCGAGAAGGACTTCAACTTTGTCTCCGAGAAGGACTTTGATTCGATGCATTCGCATCTTTCCTGCAAGGTAACACACGAGGATTTTCCCTTCACCAATATCCACTCGAAAAAGCGTATTTGGAAGGGCCTCTGTTACTGTTCCGATGACAGTATTGTTGTCGTCTTTCTGATTCATGTACTAAAAAATATGATATCAAATTTATGCTTGTTCGTCAATGTTATTCTGTGGTTATCACAATACGAGACGCTTCATTTGGAATACGAGACTGCCACGGAGGGAAAATAGTAACGTGTGCACTCCCCACTCCAGGATCTTTTGCGAAAATATGACTCACAGAATCCTTGTTTGCACCGAGTAAGCCTGTCAGTATTTCACTTGTTTTTGGTTGCCACTCAGCATGAACAGAACCCGAGAGTTTGAACGACACTGTTTGAAGTGTTTTTGAAATAAGTTGCCCTGAAGGAACAAAATCAAAAGACAAAAGTTCAATATTATCGAGATATATTTGATTGATTTCAGATGGAGATGCTTTAGGTAATACTTTTCCAATCAATGCCCGAGAAAGGTCAACTTCCCTAAGGAGTACTGCTGAAAGCGTACCCTTGATAGCGATTTTTGCTTGTGGAGTTTTTGAAGTGATTTCAGAATCAATCGTATGTACAAATGATGAAGCATTTGGGTACAAAATATAGCCTTTTGGAACCTGTGCTTGAACCTTTTTGACGAGAGAATTTTTAAAGGTTGAGAGGGCATATGCTTGAAGCATCGCTTTGTCTCTATCTGTTGCAACATAGACGAGCCCCTGTGCACCACCAGCAAAAGCAGTCTTTAACCGTGCGTATACTTTTTTGAATTTTACAGTGTCTTTTTTGAATGAAGTAAATGTAAATGTATTTGATGTTGTATTATAGGCATCACCTGGTAAAAATGATGTTGCTCGTACGGTAATCTGTCCTGGTATGACTGTTGTTTTGTTTAATGTAAAGCCTGGAATCGTCACTGTCGAATCAAGCGTGTATGCCTTACCGCTTGCATCTGCAATAAATGTACCCGCGGCTATCTTGAGGGGTTTTGAACTGTATTCATTATAGAGCGTCACCTCTCCTTTTGCTTTGATTGATACATCCATCGAATCAAGCAGAGTCATATCCTTCTTCTCTTCATCAGAGAAAACCATAATTTCAAATGAAATAGGTGCATTCGTATTTTTTGTTGCAGTAAATGTCGTTCCTACAAGATTTAATTCTTTTTCTTTTGCCTGTATCGTCACGTGGGCTTTCTCAAAGAAAGACAAGAGCCACACGAGAAATACGAGAGCAATGATGCTTCCACCGATAATAAAAAGTGTTTTTCGTGGAATATTTGGAATAAGAGGGCGAAAAGAAAATTGTAACACTCGCGACACCTCTGGTGTCGTATCTGGAATCTGTGGTTGCGAGAGTCGTGTATGTACCACAGGAAGAGCTGAAAGAGGATTTGATTCACGAGAAGAACGCACCTTCATATCAGACGCAATACGTCGAGGTCGAACAGAAGGTACTTCATCATTTATGCCTGTGTCTTCATCAAAATCAACAACTCGAGAACGAACAGGTACTGTTTCTGATGATTCGAATGAAGACTCTTCATCAACACCTGCCATATCGATATCTATTTCACCTGGTATTTCAATATCATCAATAGGGTTTGATTCCAAAATTTCACGAGACTCTTCTTGCTCAGGTCTATAGTACTCCTTGCGAGTGATTCTCGTAACATGCTCGCTTTCACCGCGAGAACCTCTGACGTGTATATCTTGTAAGATTTTCTTTGCCATACAATTACGAATTTTGTCTTTTAGTAAAGGCAATTGCTTCAATCATTAAAAATGGGTCACAGGAACCATCTCTCACGTTGCAAACATTGATAAATTGTGACCCTGACAATGAAATCACGTTTGACCGATGAGAAAGGAGCAATGATTGTATATATGATTCACTTTCGAGAACCTGCGCAAACCAGAGAATACTATCAGCATCTGCAGTCAGGAACACAGTCGCAGGCAATCCAAGTGAATATTTCAAATCCGTGACTGATTGATAAAATGCCCCACTCCACGAATGTTTAATTGATTCAAAAAGAGCCTCATGTGCCTGCTTTTTTGCTGGGGCAAGTGTACCTGTACAGTAGAGAGAGAAAAGTTCTTGTGCATCACGGAGTTCAATATTTTGTTTGGTACAAATATATTTAAATATTGTATTTTTACCAAAAGGAAATGAGAGCGATGAACGCAAGACCCCGCCAGAGACAACAGCGACATCGGTCACTTCACTCCCAACATCGACAAGGAGATATGACTCAGGACTTACAAAATGATCTCGCACTGCAAGATACGAAGATGTCATAAATGAAGCAAATGAACCCTTGATTCCAGGATAGATACTATCAATAGTTTCGCGGATTTTCTCAACACATTGTTTTGGAGAAAGTGAAATAACCACATCCATCTCGAGAGATTTTGTCTTTTTGCCGATTGGGTCATCGACAGTATAACCATTTAATTTTACACCAATAACATGATGCTCGATCATAAGAGGTGTACTTCCAGTGCCTTCGTATTTCTTGTTATAGACATCGACAAGAGCAGTTAACTCTCGCTTTAATAAATCATCAGCAATACGACGACTAAAAAGAAACGGTGTTTCTTTTGTCATACGGACGACACGTGTTTGTGAGATATACCACGGTGATGCGAGTACGCAAAATATTTCTTCGGGAGCACCAGCACCTTTTTTGTGTAAAAGACGTGCGGTCGTATCGAGTGCTCGTATCATATCATTGAAAAACACATCAAAATCTAAATCTTTTCGAAAAACAAAATCAGTTCGAACAGAAGCGAGAATTGTGGGTATTGATTGAGCTTGCGTAGGAATACGGACAATAGCTCCTCCGATAGAGCCAGAGCCAATATCAAAAATAGCAATTATTTTTTCTTTCTTCGTAGATGAAAATAAAAATCCCATAGTATACATACAGTATACTATGGGACCTAAAAAAATGTTAGCTTTTTACACAGCAAGAATGTAAGTCATTCGTGTGGCACCTTCATCAATTTTAATTTTCTCTTGTTCGATGTTTTCGTGACTCCAGTGAAATACAGGAAACCAAACACCCGAACTAATTGTGCGACACACAACGATTCCAGAGAGAAGTTCTTTCTCTTTAGAAATAGTTTGATTTAATTCCAGATATGCGGGATGCATTTTGTAGTATCTTTGAGGAAATGATCCTGAAGAAGGAGCATATTCAAAGACAGAATCAAAAAGGGGTTGGATTTTTTCCATAATCCGATTTTTCTCAGTACGTAGTTGAGCTAAATCTATTTCTAGTTCTTTTTGCATAAAGTTTTTATTTCTTAAAAAGAATAATACCAACTTTTCACAAAAAGTCAAATCTTTTATCCTTACTCCAACACTGCTTTAATACGACGAATACCTTGGGCAACTGCTTCTTCTTTTTGTATCTTGAAATGTCCAAGTTCGCTTGTATTTGAAACGTGAGGACCTCCACAGAATTCTTTTGAGATTGCATTACCATTTTCATCTTCAATCACATAGACAGAAACCATATCAGGATATTTTGCACCGAATTCCATCTGTGCACCGATTTTCTCTGCTTCTTCACGTGGCATTTCTCGACGAGCAACAATGAGTTTCTGTGTAATTTTATCATTCACCCAATCCTCTACTTTCTTTTTTTCTTCATCAGTGAGTTTATGGTCGCAGACGAAATCAATACGAAGTCGCTCTTCGGTGATATTACTTCCCCGCTGTTTGATTTCAGGGCTAACTATTGCTTGTAGCCCGGCAAGAAGCAAGTGGTGTGCAGTGTGAAGTTTGATTGTCTTTTCATTATGATTTGCAAGCCCACCCTTGAACATCCCGGCAGATGCGGTTTGAGAAAGTTTCTGGTGTTCAGACATTTTTGCATGAAACTGTCTCTCTGTTTCTTCTATGTTTTTACATTTTTTTTCTTTTAAAAGTTCCAATGTTAATTCAATCGGAAAACCATAAGTCGCAAAAAGCATGAAAGCATCTCCGCCTTTAATAAAAATGTGATCTTCTGGATTACTTAAACCCGTTAAGGTCATTGCATGAAGATAGTATTCATACATTTTTTCAAATTCTCTTACGCCAGACTGTAGAGTGTTAAGAAATTTTTCTTCTTCCTCTTTAAAAATAGTATATATATCTACTTCTATTAGTCTTGGGTATATTTTAGAATATTTTCCTATGATACTCTTTATCAAATTAGAAGATAAGACGGGGTGACTTTCAATAAATTTCATTTTAAAAACAGCTCTTCTGATTAAACGACGCAAAACATAACCTCTATCTTTACTACTAGGTATTACACCATCTGATATCATAAAAGACGCCGTGCGTACATGGTCAGCAATAATTCGACCAGACAAAACATCATATTTTTGAGAGGTTTCTTTTATTATTCCAATAACCTCCTCAAACAAATCCGTCTCATACGCCGTTTTCTTGCCTTGCATTACGGCTGTCATACGTTCAAGACCTGCACCGGTATCTACATTTCGCTGTGCGAGTTTACCAATTACTTTTCCATCTTTCTTTTCATATTCCATGAAAACATCATTCCAGATTTCAATCGCATCTTCTTTTTTGACAGCCTCCAAGAATGCCTCTTTCGAGAGGTCACCAATTCCTACTTCTGTCATATCATAAAACATTTCACTACACGGACCACATGGGCCGTTATCACCTGGACTCCACCAGTTATCATCGGCTGGAAGTGCATAGATGCGATGTTCTGATACACCAAGGTTCATCCAGATTTGTTTTGATTCTTCGTCGAATGGTGCATTTTCATCACCCTCGAAAATTGTCACATAGAGACGTGACGGGTCGAGACCAAGACCTTCTTCTTTTGATGTGAGAAATTCATAACTCCACCCAATAGCTTCATGTTTAAAATAGTCGCCAAGTGACCAGTTCCCCATCATTTCAAAAAATGAAAAGTGGCGATTGTCTCCAATATCATCAAGGTCGCCTGTTCGTACGCATTTCTGAATGTCAGCAATACGAGAACCCATCGGGTGTGCTTGCCCGAGGAGGTATGGCACAAGTGGTTGCATACCAGCAGTATTAAAAAGAACCGAAGGGTCATTCTCGGGTACAAGTGATGCAGAAGGTATTATTTTGTGCCCTCGTTTCTCAAAGAAAGCAAGGAATCGAGTGCGGATTTCGTTAGATTGCATTTCTCCATAGTATCGTAAAATCGGCAATAAAAAAAGCCCCGCAAAATTGCGAGGCTTTTACTAATTCTCCTCCTCTGGTATCTCTTTAAAAAATGAAGTCTTTTTGAGTTGGTGTTCGATGAACCATAATGCGATGAAGATAAAAAGTGTAAGTGCTGTCGCAATAACCGCAAGTCCAAAAAGCTTGAAACCTACCGCCATTCCGATACCAGCAGACACCCAAAGCCCTGTCGCAGAAGTAAGTCCCATCAATTTCGAATCACGAGTAACGATGAGCCCCGTACCGATGAAGCCAACGCCGACGAGAATGTTCGACACCAAGTGAAGCGGGTTAATCCCCGGCATGTGCGTATACATTTTCACAACTTGCTCAGAAATAACAACAAAGAGTGCTGAACCCATCGCTACGAGTGCATAGGTACGCATACCAGCGGTCTTGTGCGCCCAGACACGCTCCATGCCAATCATCATACCGAGCGCGAGCGCAACAAGAAGTCGCAATCCTAAATCAATAGTAAGTGGATCAAAAAGTTGTTGTAGTGTATTCATGTGATAAGTATATCAAACTACTACATCACTACGCCACCACCCATACACACATCACCATCATATACGACGATTGATTGCCCCGATGACACAAGAATTGATGAATCAAATGTAATCATCGCTTGATTGTTTTCTCCCACTTCAATCTCGCACGGCAACTGCTCACCATGATAGCGAATCTGCGCAGTATATCTCTTTTCTTGTTCTGGAATCTCTGAAACCCAGTTTGTATGTACTACAGCAATTTTTTCTCGCGTAAAATGTGTTTGATGAAAAGCATGTGAAATAGAAACAGTAATTGTATTATTTTTAACATCTTTGGCAACGACATAATAAGGTTCATCATTGGGTCTCTTTTTTGTAATAGTAAATCCGTGCCGTTCACCAAGAGTAAAAAATACTGCACCATCGTGCTCACCAATTACTTCACCATCAACATTCAACACATCACCCTTTTTCTGTTCTATATAGTGCGAGAGAAAATCTTTCATATCGA